>Ga0209340_1000963_pt1 | contig 24085 bp, 23 predicted proteins | sample EPASupsiteSAE323_FD_187266 | JGI IMG/M metagenome (GOLD analysis project Ga0209340, IMG submission 187266) | Bioremediated contaminated groundwater from EPA Superfund site, New Mexico - Sample SAE3-23 (SPAdes) (version 2) | ecosystem: Environmental > Aquatic > Deep subsurface > Groundwater >... | reverse complement strand
TTCTGCTCTGAAAAATATTCCTTTTTCTAATAAATTCTTTTCTACTTTCTTTAGCATGAGTTTTGCAATTTCACGAATTTCTATTTTATCCAGCGCCTTAAAGAGAACAATACCATCAAAACGATTTAAAAATTCTGGCTTATAATATTTCTGCAATTCTCCGTGAATAATATCTTGTTCAATAGCATCCATATCTGTCCCCTTTTGTACCTCAGATATTACATACTGTGTACCGGCATTTGATGTTGCAATAATAATTGTATTTGTAAAATCTATTTTTCTTCCCACACTATCTGTTAAGTGTCCATCGTCAAAAACCTGTAAAAATATATTGAGCACATCTGGATCTGCTTTTTCGAGTTCATCAAGTAATATAAGAGAAAAAGGTTGTTGTCGAGTAGCCTCAGTCAAAATACCAGTTCCTTGTTGCCCTGGCTGACCAATTAAACGATAAATAGACATTTTATCTTGGTATTCACTCATATCTATACGGATCATTCTTTCTTCTGCACCAAAATAAACATCAGCAATTGTCTTTGCAAGTTCTGTTTTTCCTACACCCGTAGGACCAAGGAAAAGAAAGTTTGCTATTGGTCTATTTGTTGAACGAACTTCTGCTCGTGATCTTCGAAGGGCGCTTGCAACTAATTCCACTGCTCTTTTTTGCCCAACAACACGTTTGTGCATTTCTTCTTCAAGTCGTAAAAGTTTTTGTGATTCATCTTCTGTTATCCCTGTTGCAGGTATTCCTGTTTTTTCTCCGATTACCTCACCAACATCATTTTTCGTGACAAAAGTATTTTCTCCACGTTTTGCACTTGCATAACTCCCAGCCTCTGTCATGAGAGAAAGCGCGCTCTCTGGCAATCTCTGATCATGTAAATACCGTTTTGCAAATGCTACTGCAGTTTCGAGTGATGCATAAGAAAAAAATACATTTTGTTTATATTCTGTATATGCTGTTTTAGCTTCCAATACCTGAACCGCCTGATTTTCTGTCATTTCATTTACTGCAACTTTTGTAAATTGTTTTCCAATTTCGGAATTTACAATATACCGATTATATCCTTCATCTATACTTGTCGCAAACATAAAAAATCTACCATTCCTCAAATGCTCTGCAAGTGATTGAGCAACATCAAAACCTTCTTGTCCATTTCCCATACTTACCAAATCATTCAAATTCTGTACAAAAAGAATAATGTTTCTCGCACGGGCAACTTCGTTCATTATTCTTTGTAACCTTTCTTGTGCACCACTTACCGTTGTTCCAGCAAGAAGGGATGAAACAGACAATTGCATGAGACGTTTGTCTTTTAGTCGTGATGGAACACGTTCTTCCACCATTTTTTGTGCAAGACCGTAAATAATACTTCTTTTTCCAACTCCACGTTCTCCGACTAATATTACATTCTGTCTTCCGCCTTCAACCACACGAAATATTTCATCTATTTCTTTATCTCGACCAACACAGGCTTCGAGATTCCCTATCTGTGCAAGATAAGTAAGGTCTGAACTAAAATTATTTAAATATGGAGTTGCTACAGCGGTCATTGCCCTATCCAATCCATGTTTATTTCTTGTTGATCCCTTACGAACCATGTCTCGGTACTCTACAGACAGTCTATCTTGTATACGGAGCCATTCTACAACATTATTTAATTTATTTTGTTCAACCTTCAAATCATAAAGAAAATCCTGTAACAGTTCAGACTGTCCTACTGTTGCCAAAAGAAGTTCTGTTACATGAACATACATTGCTTTTCCTTCATACGCAAATTTATATGAATGTGCAAGTATCTGCAGAGCATCAAGCGAGAGTGTTGGGATGACTTTCTTTTCTGGTGTTGGGAATGACTTCTCAATAATTCCCTGAATGTCTTTGCCAGGAAGGCCAAGACGGATAAAAACATTTCGTACTTTTCTTGAAGATAAGAGACTATAGAAAATATGGACTGGAGTAACCAGTTCATGATTGTATTTCTCTGCAAGTAAATAGGCATCTTCAATCACCTGATCTGCCTCTTTTGTAAATACAGAAGAAAAATCAAACTTCTCAGTTTTTTGTAATTTAAATACATCTTCCCAATCATGAACCATGATTGCTTCCTTCTTCTCCTTTTCTTTACCATAACGAATTCCTTCAAACGTTCTTCCATCTACAATAAAACGATAAATAATGTATCCTAAAAAGAAAAATGCAAGCCAAAAAAATGCTGTTACACCAGTTCCAAGTGTCCAAAAACGAAGGATAAGTATTTCATCATAATAATCCTTTGCATTCACTTGCCACAAAAAAAGGAGTAAAAAGAAGAGAAATCCACCAAATGCACTGAGAAAACGAACCTTTTCCAATGTTCTTTCTCCTTGTTTGAGATTAATATAATATTGCGTTAATGGTTTTCCAAAATAGACAAATTTTCCATTATGCAAAAAACCAAAACTCATTTTTTGGCACGCAGTACATTTTCTCGTATGAATATATCCGCTTCCCTTGCAGGTATCGCACACGATCAATGGGAGTTGTTCATTTTTATTAAATAACATATCTCCTTAAAAACTCAGTATAAACATATAAATACAAAATGGAGGAAGCATTACCCAAGCAACCAAAAGCAAAAATAAAATAAAAACCCAAATCACAAGACCAAAAGCTCTTGCAATAACATTTCCAAGTCGGACAAAAAAACTCACTAATCTTCCTTGCCAATCATATTGTCCATACATCGGAACAAAGATATTTTTTAGCCAAAGCCCAGGAGACAAAAGAATATTTCCTGTTTCAAAAAGAGAAAATAAACTTACAGCAATATGACGAATGCCTTTTGTATACCACCACAAAGGAAAATACAAAAAATCAAGGAGATACTCTAAAAAAAGTTTTTGGAAAATGAGAACGGACATATTTTTTATTTATGTATATATTGTAGCATAAAAAAACACCTCATAAAAGAGGTGTTTTTATTTCTGTATTAATCCCGCACTGCAACTTTATTTCCAGTCAGACTCACATAGACTGGTTGGTCGAGTGAAACAAATTCTTTTCCTTCTAATCTGTTTAAAATACTTTCCATTGAACGATATTGTGAAATATCATACTGAAGCTTTTGATTTTCATTTTCCAAATTCTCAATTTCTCCTTGTAATTGAGATAAGGTATATCCTTTTGTAGAGGCACTACTCATATGACCCACGTAGAGTACACCCATTACGAGAACAAAAACAAAAAGACAAACACGAAAAGTACATCCGAGTAGAAACTGGAGTGCTTTCTCTTTTTTTTGCCTCATGGTTGTGTTAATATTTTGGGTCATATTTTTTGTATTAAACGAAGTTTTGCAGAACGTGCACGAGGATTTCTTTTTCCTTCATCTTCACTGCACACGATTGGTTTTTTGGTAAGAATTTGAAATGTTTTTTTATCTTGTTTTTTAAAAAAATGTTTTACTATTCTATCTTCTAATGAATGGAAGGTAATAACTGCTAATATCCCTCCACTCGACAATACTTCTAATCCTTGTGGTAAAAACTTTTCAATAACTTCTAACTCTTTGTTTACTTCTATACGAAAAGCTTGAAATACTTTTGTTGCTGGATGCAAACCACCAATCCATGGAATTTCTTTATCAGTACGTAACTTCTTTCTATACTGTTTCAATATTATTTCCACAAAATCTCCTACGGTTGTAATGTGTTTATTCTTTCTTTCTTCTATAACACCTCTTGCAATTTCCCGAGAAAGTTTTTCCTCACCATATCTCCGAAATATTTGGTACAATTCATCTTCTGTAGAGTTATTTACAATATCTTTTGCGCTTGGAGTATCTTCTCTTACGTTATATCGCATGTCCAATACTTCTTCTGCATTTTGGAAACTAAATCCTCTTCCTCTTTCTGCAAACTGTGGACTACTCCATCCAAAATCTGCAAGGATTCTGTGTACAGGATGAAATCCCTCACGATCAACAATATCTTTTAAATGTACAAAATTATCTCTTACAAATACTACTCTTTTACTTTCTTCATACAAATATTGTTTTGCACGAATGAGAGATTCTGCATCTGCGTCTATACCAAGTAACCTGCCAAAAGGAGCAGTGTATTTGAGGATCTCCTCACTATGTCCCGCATCACCGAGTGTACAATCAATGACATTCATTCCGGGTTTTAATTGTAATGAATGAATAACTTCTTTGAGTAATACTGGTTCATGTCTCATACTCCGAGTTCAAACATCTTCTCTGCAATCTCATTACTTTCCTTTTCTGTTTTCTTGGTATAAGCTGTCCAACTTTCTTTATCCCAGAGCTCAAGGCGGTTGTAAAGACCGGCCACGATGACTTCTTTGGAAAGATTTGCGTAAGAACGCAAATACTCTGGAAGTATGATTCGTCCTTGGTTATCTACGTTAACGTCCATGGCACCAGCAAGCATTAAGCGTGCAAAAGCACGAGTATTTGCCTGAGAAAATGGAAGCTCTGCAAGCTTTCCTGCAAGTTTATCCCATTCTTTTTTTGTATACAGAAACAAGCAGTTATCCAAACCTCTTGTAACAACTGCCCCACTGGAAAGAGCGCTCCGAAACTTTTTCGGTACTGCTAATCGCCCTTTTTCATCTAAATTGTGGGAATATTCTCCAATAAACATAGAAGAAATGACAGGCATTATGAAGGAATAAATAGACAAGCACCGTATTTATATTCCCCACTTTTTCCCACCTACATCCATTATACACCACTTCCCTACCAATAACAACCACACAATACCATTTATCCACAAGTGAAAAAGAAAAAAAGGTCAACAGTATTTTTCCATTTGGAATTTCCTGTTAACCTTATGTTGGTGGGGATTTTTTAGAGGATAGTTGCCAACAGCTGTGCGATTCCAGCGAGGGCGATTCCATCAGGAGTCAAACGCACGGCATCCTGCCAATGGAAGAATCGAACGTTTGTCTCCTTCTTGACCCCGATCGTCACAGAGGGAGACAATCTGCAACCATCATTATCGTCAATCATAATCCATTCTACTGGAATTTCCAGTCCGTAAGCATGGATGCCTTCATCTTCAATATCGGTCTGGAAGAATCCACGATTGGAATTGAAGGGAAGCCCAATCAGATTCTTGACAGCAGTCAAAAAACCAACCTCTTCCCTCGTCTCTCGTTCAGCAGTGCAACGATGAGTCTCATTCGGATCCTTGAACCCACCGATGGCACACCACACAGGATTCTCACCCATATTGAGCCGAGGCTCAAGGATGAGACCAATGTAAATTTCGCGATTGATACGAACAAAAGGAATGGTAATGGCACCTCCACCACCGGATTCATGGAAAATCCAGCCGTCGTAGCCCTCGGGTTTGAGTCCATAGGTCATTTCGCCAAACTTGGATGCTATCTTGACAGTTCCAACATCTCTCGAGAGAATACCATCAATGTAGACTGCCCAACCACGAGGTTTATCACCAGGGATCCTGGAAATTTGAAACGCCATGAGTGCCTTCCTTCATGTATGTCCAAGCACCGTGCATTGGACTTAATAAACTAACACAAGAAATAAAAAAAGTCAACAGAGGCACTTTATGCCTCTGTTTATATTTCCTATTTTCCTCTTCTTTACTTTTTCAGCCAATATTCATTTTGTCTCACCAAAAGTTCACTTGCTTTTTGTGGTTCAGCCATGAGTTCTTTTACAATCTTTTCCATACGAGTCCCTTGTGATCCTTTTATTAGGAGGACATCCCCTGTTTTAATTCTGTCCTGTAAGAATCTTCCAGCATCAGCGGAAGTATGGAATTGGAATATATGTTCTTCATTCATTCCATTCGCCAAAGCTTCTTCTTTTGCAAAAAGCATTGCTTCCCCAACAACAATCAAATAATTTATTCCGGAGTCTGCAACTTGTTTCCCAACTTCCTGATGTGACTTTTTTGTTTCTCCACCAAGTTCAAGCATATCTCCCAAAACAGCGTATGAACTTGCATTGTCTGGAACATAAATTTGTGCAAATGCCTCAAGTGCCCGATTCATTGCCTTTGGAGAGGCATTGTACGTATCATCAATAAGTAATGTTCCTTTAATTCCTGGAATAATACGCATACGCCCTTGCATCATAGTAATTTTTTGCAAAGCCTCAGACATTTCTACAACATTCATACCAAAGGTACTTGCAACAGCAATTGCAGAAAGAACGCTGTATACTAAGTGTTCGCCAACAACTCCTGGAAGATACACAGGAACAATATTTCCATGAAAAGAAACTTTAAATGCGATTCCTTTTGGCCAACCAGTATTTTTATCCAGTTCAAAACGAACATCACTTGCCCGAATATCTGCATCCTCGTGAAATCCATAGGAAATAATTTTTGCTTTTGTATTTTCTTTCATTTTATATACATCTTCTTCATCTCTGTTCAAAATTGCCACTTCATTTGGTAAAAGACAAGAAACAATTTTTTCTTTTTCGCGAATCACCATTTGAAGCGATTCAAAAAATTCTATATGTGTTGGAGCAACAGCAGTTACCACACCAATATTTGGATGAACCATATTCGTAAGATACTCAATATCCCCTGGTTTATCTGCTCCCATTTCTAATACAAGAATTTCCGGATATTTTTTATCTGTGAGAATAAGCAGTTTAAAAGCTTTTATAAATACAAAAAACCACCCAAACAAAGAATGTCCTGGGTGAAGAGAACCAATTACTGTCAAAGGCAAACCAATTTCATTGTTATAGTTCCCAAAAGTTCCGCGTACTCTGTATTTTGATTCCAAAATATGGGTGGCTACTCTTTTGGAACCACTTTTCCCAACTGATCCTGTAATTCCTACTACCTTTGGATTATATTTAAATAAAATCCTTTTTACAAAAAACCGAAGTATTTTTTCCAATGTATGTTGCATATTTACTATTATTTATATGTGCTTGTATCATAACATCTCTTCCTCTCCCTGACAAATCCTATCTTTCTGGAGGAATACGGTAATATTGCAAGAGAAATTTGGCAATATCCCCAAATATTGGTACTGAGGTGCTTTCTGCATAGGCTCTTTGTGGCTTTTCCAATTTTACAAACATGATAAATTTTGGATTCTCTACTGGCGCAAAACCAATAAAAGAATGATTCATATCTTGTATATACCTTCCATTTTCTGCAATCTGTGCAGTACCCGTTTTTCCAGCAATATAATACCCAGGAATTTTTGCTTTTGTTGCATGCCCTCGCTCAACGACATTCACAAGCATAGCACTTACAAGTGAGGCTGTCTTTCCATCCAAAACTTGTGCTGTTTCTCGTGCTTTGAATCTTTCTACTCTTCCATCTTCATAACGAAGTTCTTCCACAATCTGTGGTTTCATAAGTTTACCCCCATTTGCAATTGCAGCAAATGCTGTAGTCATCTGAAGTGGTGTTACCATAACACCCTGTCCAAAAGTTGCTGTAGCAGAATAACAATCAAACTTGCTACTTTTATACAAAGATTCAATATTTCCATCTGCTTCTGTATCTAATTCTATTCCTGTACGTACATGAAGACCATATTTTTCCATATACTTCACGAGTTTTTCTTTTCCAAGAAGTTTTCCAACATGTACCATTCCTGTATTAATAGAATCTACCAAGACCCCTGTCATATCTGTTTGACCATAACTCTTATCTCCAGCGTTTTTTATGGGGGTATCGCATACACCTTCACTTACTCCAGAATCAAAAAAACCAGAATTCGGAGATACCAACCCTTCGTTGATTGCTGCAGCCATTACCAGTGGCTTAAAAATAGAACCTGGCTCATAGGCCACAAAAATATTGCTATTATTATATGCCTCAGCATCCTCTACATTTCCATAATCATTCGGATCAAAATCTGGAGCAGAACACATTGCACGAATAGACCCAGTGTAGGGATCCATAATAATAAGAGAACCACTCTTAGCACCATATTCAATAACACCTTGCTTCAAGATGTCACAAGCGCGCGATTGTATTGTTCTGTCGAGAGTCAAAAGAATATCTGGACCATCCTCAGCCGGTTTCTTGGATAAGTTAGCAATCGCAATAAGCCCTCCAACAGCATTTTTTGCTCCCTCCACAAAACCACCTTGTCCTGCAAGTTCTTTATCCCAATATCCTTCGATTCCATAATGTCCGACATTTTCTCCCTTTTCATTTTTTCCAAGAAAACCAATAACCTGTGATGCCAGCCGATATTCTGGATAAAAACGAAATGGAACACGAACACCGTGAATACCAGCAAGTTCTTGTTCCAAAAGTATATTCATGACGTTCTCATCTACTTTTGGCTCGAGCGGTTCATAAGGGTCATCTCGTTTATTTAATCGTGTATACACTTCAAGTTTTTTTGCATCGTCGTACTGAAATGTCTGTGCGAGTACTTCTGTAACAAATTTTGCTGTTTCATCATCAAGAATTTCTTTCGTATTCGCATATACTAAAAAATAATCTCGATTCATGGCAAGAGGATATTCTTCTTTTGTTCTACTGTCTTGAACAAATACTTCTCCCCTTTCTGGAAATAATTTAGAATAAACCTCATGAGTACCACTTGCAAGGTTCGTATAAAAACTATGTTGTACGACCATGAGAATAAAAAGGCGTAAAATAAATAACAAACCAACCACGGCAATTCCTACTGCGGCAATTCGTATACGGAATGCCTCATTTGGCGTTCCATCTAACCTTTTTGTTATTGAATCTTTCAAAGACACACTATTTTATACTTTTCGTTGTCTTCCAATACGTCTTTCTGCAGTTTCTTTATCAATGACTCCACTTGCTTCGAGTGCAAGTACTGCATTTTCCATTGGAATCATACCTGCATCAGCCCCAGTTTGTATAGCACTTTGTATTTGCGCAATATTATTTTCACGAATAAGGTTAGAAACTGCTGGAGTATTTACTAATATTTCACGTACAGCAACTCTTGTTCCATCCAAAGCAGGAAGCAATTGTTGAGACACTACTCCACGAAGCACAGCAGACAACTGTGTAAGAACTTGTTTTTGTTTTCCACCTTCAAATACATCTACTATACGCTCAATAGCTTCTGCTGCAGAAGATGTATGAAGTGTAGAGAGTACTAAGTGTCCAGTTTCTGCAGCTGTTAATACTGTAGCAATTGTTTCTGGATCACGCATTTCCCCAACGAGAATCACATTTGGATCCTGGCGAAGGACATGTTTCAGTGCCTCAGCAAAAGAATGAGTATCTATTCCAACTTCTCGTTGTTCTATGAGGCATTCTTTATCTTCAAAAACAAATTCAATAGGATCTTCAATAGTAATCACATGGGCTTTTCTTGTTTGATTAATATGTTCAATCATAGCAGCAAGAGTCGTAGATTTTCCCTCTCCTGTTGGACCAACCACTAAAACAAGACCATCCTTTAATTCCATAAAATTCATAAGAGCAGGCTCAAAATGAAGTTGTTCTGGTGTTGGAATACTCTTTGGAATAAGACGAGCAGACAAACCAACTTTTCCATTTTGTCTATGTAAATTTACTCGGAATCTTGCCCCATTTTGTTCAAAACCAAAATCCAATTCCATTTCTTTTGCAAAATGTTCCTTTTGTTCATCACTTAACATTGCTAAAATTTCCTTTTCCAATTCAGGTTCTGGAAGGGCTGTTTCTTCTATACTAATTAACTTTCCATTTGCCCGTACATAAGGCAATTCCTCCCCCACCAAATGAAGGTCGGATACATTTTTTTCTTGAGCAAAGTCAAAATACGCTTTCAGTGTCTTCATATACAAAAATACAAGTATTAATTACCTGACAGGTATTTATATTGTACCATAGTGAGCGTAATTTTGGAAAGAGAAAAAAAGAAACGCATTTCGCGTTTCTTTTTGAATCACTATTTCATTCGTTTTTTCATTTCCTGTTGTATTTTTGGCCATTGTGTTTGCACAATCTTTTTAACCATTTTTGCAACACTCTGAGCGAGTTTATTATCCTTTGCATACGTATTTACAGCACTATCTACCATTTTATAATACTTTGTCTTTGTCATATCATCCCACATTTTGGAATCCATGACTTTTTTCTTTACATCACCATATACATCTCCTGCAGCGTTCAAAATATTTTCTTTTGTTTCGCGTCCTTTTTTTGTAGTATTCATCCACGTAAGTCCAATGCCCAAAAGAGCACCAAGGACAAGTCCATTTTTAAATTTCCCCATATTTTTTATATAAATAAAATTACTGATGTATATAGTATAGCAAAAAATTAATTTTTTTGTAAGTCAGTGTATATTTTATCCAATTCCTGAGCGACAAATTCCCAACTATACCATTTTTCCACAACATCACGAACTTCATGAGCACAATATTTTCTTTCTTGTGGATCTACTTCAAAATATTCAATAATCGCTTCTGCTAATTTCATAGGATCACCTGGTTCTACAACCCCTCCACCTTTTTGTGCAACAGTACGCACCCCAGGGAGATCACTCGCAAGCACAGGCACTCCACTTGCCATAGATTCCAACAATACCATGCCAAAAGCCTCTGCCCTGTTGATTGAAGGGAGTACAAAGAGATCTGCAAGATTGTAATAACGTGGTAACTCAGATTCTGACGCACCTCCTACAAAATAAATACTCTTTTCCAAACCAAACCCTTTCACTTCTAACTCAAACTTTGTACGAAGTGAACCTTCTCCCACAAAAATAGCTTGAAATGGTATTCTTTTTTGTTGCAAAATACGAAGAGCAGATATGAGAATATCTATTCCCTTAAAATAGTGTGATGGGTCCATACCACCAACAAAAAGAATCGTAGGAAGCTTTGGATCCAAATCATGAGCAGAAAGAAGTTCTGCAGATTTTTCCCGAATAGAAAATCTTTTTGTATCTACCCCAAATGGAATACTGTGCCATTTTTCTTTTGTATTTGCGAACACATACTTTGCTTGAGATGAATTCATAAAATCAAAAGAAGAAGTGATAAGCACGTCTGCACTTTGCAAAATCTTTGGCATTAAGTATTTTGCACACAAACGAAATATAATATTTTTTTTCAATTCCAATGACTGGGCATCCATGTGATAGGTTATGACCAAATGTTTATTTTTATTTTTTTGTCTCCATCTTCTGACAATATTTGCTGTTCCAAAAAAAGGGTAATGAAGATGAACAATATCGTATTCATCAAGTATCTTTGAGAGACCCTTCATAATCGCAGCATTGCCATAAGAAAAAATGACTGGAAGTCTTTTTACATTCGGCTTGTCATCTTTTACAACTTCTTTATTATAAAGAGGAGTAATAACATCAATTGTATGACCCAATTTCTCAAGTGTTTGTACCATAGAATGGACAGAATTTCCCATTCCTCCACGATATGGTGGATATGTACAAACAACGTGAGCAATCTTCATATATTTTATTTTTTTTCTTCTTTTTCTACCTTATCAAGAGCGAGACGTCTTGCTACTTTTGTGAGTTCCTTATTAACTCCCTCAATTTTTACATGGAGACGAAAACCAAGATAAAAAAGCATTGCAACAGCAACATACAACACAAGATCACTTCCTCTGCCAATAGCAAACTTATCTGCAAAAAATTGAACAATCTCAGGCCACAACACTACAACCATTGATCCGAGCCAGAAAAGAATCCAAAAAATACTTCCTGTTAAACTAATCATTTGCTTTTTCCATTTTTGCAAAACAGAAATAATAGCAAACAATGCAAAAAATCCAAAAAGTATTTGGAAAAACATAACCATATTAACCGAAATTAAGCCAACCTGGTTTAAATATGAGTAAAAGACCAAGTATGAGAATAATAAGACCCCCAATAAGATTTGCGTATTTTGCATATTTTCCACCAATTGTCTTACTCTTCAAAGTAAACATAGCAATTCCAAATACAACCATATCATCGAGCATATAAAAGAAAATATACCCAGCCATATACAAGTAACGCTTCCATTGTGCAATTTCACTCATAGCAAGTACCTGTGTAAAAACCGCAGGAAAACCAGCTGAGCAAGCAAGTTCAACCAAATTCACAGAAAATCCCAAAAGAATTATTCCAAAAATTGACCAAAGCAAACTCTTTTTATACACGATTTCTTTTATTTTCTCAAAAGTATTTTTTGTTCCTGTTTTATTGGATACTTTACAAACCACTCCATCTGCTTTTCTATTTTTCCAATAATCCCGTAGATTCCATGACCCTACTCCAATAGCAGTAAGCCCAATTAAAACACGGATGGCAAATATCATTCCAACGAACATCACAAAAGACAACCACGCAGCCATAAAAAAGAAATAGACGATTCCAGAGGAAAGAATAAACAAACCTCCAAGAATCCACATTCTCTTTCTGTCTTCAATTCCAAGTAAGAGAGAAATAAGAAAAAGAAGTACCCACATGGCACATGGGTTAAAACCATCCAAAAGACCGATTGCAACTGTCAAAAGTGGAAGAGAAAACGAAGCCAAATTAATTTCACCAAGAACTGGAATATTAACCAATTCTTTTTCTGCTGGTTGTTCCATAATTCCACGAACACCGGATTCATTAATTTTTTTCTCAATCAAAGAAATAATTTGTTCACCTGTAGATTCTGCACTTCCAAAACCATACACAAGTTCATTCCCGACAAACGTAACAGGAACTCCTTGTAAGTTTACGTTATACATACGGGCATATTGTGTATAGACCACCTGATTTTTTTGATCCCCTATTTCATACAAACGAAAATCCACATATGCGTCATATTGAGGGCGAAGTATTTTGTCTATGAACTTTATTTCTTCTTTACAATGTGGACAGGTTTCACTATGGAATAAAACAAAAGGAATTTTTTGTGTTTCACTCGCATTTGCTAAAGCAGTTTTTGGAAAAAAACACAGAATTGAAAGTATTCCAATAAAGAATACAGATTTTATGAATTTTTTCATATTATTTTAAAAATCTTTGCATAAATAAATCCTTCAGTATTGCCAATCCCCCTCGTACTCCTTGGCCATACTCGTGGTATATTACTTTAACAGGAAATTCGGTATATTTCAAGTGAAGACGTTTTGTTTCCATTTCAATTTCCGTTGCGTGAGCCATTCTGTCCTGTTCTATATGCATAGTGGAAAAGGCATTTCTATGGAGAATTCTAAACCCATTATGTACATCACTCAAACCAAGCCCAAAAACAGAATTCACTCTACGAGAGAGTGGAAGAAGAAAATACCTTTTGAGCAACGGTACTTTTGACCGTCCGTCCAAAAATCTGGAACCAAAAAGAATATCTGCTTTTTCTTTTTGTATATACTCAAGCGCAGGGCGAATATCCTTTGGATCAAACTGTCCATCCCCATCAAAATGGAGTACATACTCTGCCCCTATTTTCTCTGCATATTCATGTCCTGTTTGAAGCGCTGCCCCCTGCCCTCTATTTATATACTGACGAATCACCTTTGCACCAGATTCTCTTGCAATTTTTTCTGTATTATCTTCTGAACAATCATCAAGAACCACAATCATATCTACATGTGGTTTCAATCCTTCAATTACTTCCCGTATTCTTTTTTCCTCATTATAGGCCGGAACCAGTGCAATAAACATAGTTAAATTCGAAACATTTCTTTACTTGCAATCGTATAATCAATAGTTTTTCTAAGCCCTTCTTCCAAACGGACCAAGGGCAACCAACCAAGATATTCTTTTGCTTTATATAAATTTGGAACTCCTTTATTCGTAATATAATCAAGCGGATCAACAAATTGTATCTGAGATTGAGAATTGGTCATTTGTATAATCATATTTGCAACATCCACAATACGAACCGGGATATCGTCGCCAAGATTCACAATATAGACCTCTGGTCCTGCCTTCATAAGACGTCTTATTCCATTAATCATATCCGACACATAACAGAGCGATTGACTATGTGTTTCATCTCCATAAACAACAAGACTCTTTCCTTCAAGTGCATTCGTAATGAAATCTGGAATAAAGAGTCCATCGTTCAATTTCATACGTGGACCATAGGTGGTGAAAATCCGAGCTATCTTAGCATCAATTTTATATACTTGTCTATAGGTCTCAATACAGGTTTCTGCAAAACGTTTTCCTTCATCATAACAAGCACGTGGAGAAAGATGGTCTACAATGCCTTCTGTTTCCTCTGGAATAGTCGCCTCATTTGGATCTCCCTGACCATAAACTACAGAACTCGAACCAAATACATACTTTGCACGGAACTTCACAGCAAGGTCAAGGGTATTTAAAATAGCTCGTGAATTTGCCCAGAGTGAATGAATTTTCAGATTCTCAAAATTCTTCATACTCGTCGGACATGCCAAATGATATATTTCTTGGATCCCCTGAAACTTAATCTGGAACTTATCCAATTCTTCGAATTCCTCAATTGGAATTTCTTCATTTACATCATACCGGATGAACTCAAAGTTTGGATATTGTAACAGATGATCAATATTATGTATTCCAGAATTAGAAAAATCATCCATGCAAATAACATTGGCTTCCTGTAAAAGTGCTTCGCAAAGATGCGAACCAAGGAAACCAGCTCCCCCTGTTACGAGGACATTTTTTCTTTCAAAAATAGGTGCAACTTGTGACATACTATTGTATTTAATTGGAAAAAGTGGGTAAAAGTATATTTATATTTTGGGAATAATCTTCAAAAAGAGTTCTTCCATTTCTTTGCCATACACGAAGAGGAGCGTCTGTATCTTTTACATAGGTAATCACTTCATCTTTTCCATCGCCATTCGTATCTCCAGACAAAAGTTTTACTTTTTTCATGTCCACATTTGTATACCCATTGAAATGACGAATTTCTTCTCCATCATGATCAAGAAAAAATATTGCATACCCATTTTGTTCGCCCACAAGAGCAACTTCTATATCTGCATCATCATCTAAATTTATTGGAAGGACATCGCCTACTTTTGCAAATCCTTCAATAACAATATCATCTCCATTTGTATCGAAATCTTCATCAATAATATGAAGTACAGTCTTATTCTTCGCTGTTTCAATATGTACTATTCTCTGTTTTTGAGAAAGTGGACGATACATTTTCCATTCTCCGTTTGTATATGGAAATTCTCCTTGTTTTATTTCCTTTCCATCAAGTGAGAAGAGTCGTATCAGAGTTGCCTTGCCTTGTTTACGAATAAATACATATTCTTTTTCATTATCAAGAGAAAAATCTCCCAAAAAGAATTGATCAAAATTCTGTACTGGAACAGATTGTGTTGTCATGAGTTTTGTCTCAGTATTATAATCCATTATCAAGGTATGTTCACCGATATTTACCGGTACTACTACATGTACCACACCATTTGAAGTGTATAACACTCCCTTTTTTATATTACTCTCTATAACTCCAGTGAGTTCTAGAATTTTATTTTCTTGTTTTACAAAATTTCTGAAAGAAAGCGTATCTTTGTCTAAAAATACTACTCCTGGAAGTGTATTCCTTTGCACACTTAACAGTGCTAATTCTACTGCCTTATTTATCTGAAGTCTCCCTGCTCCGTACAAATTTGCATAAGCAATAGGATCCTGTGGTGGTGTTCTATGAACAGTTTCAAGAATGGCTGAATAAATTTTTTGTGGGGTCCACAGTGGCTGAATAGCTTTAATAAGCGCAGCAGCTCCGCTCACAAAAGGAGCTGCGAATGAAGTTCCACTCCATCCCCCACCATATTTTTCTTCCAATCCGTATTGAGGATAAAAACGAAGTGTACTCGAAATATTTACACCTGGAGCCGTAAGATCTATACAATTGGATCCTCCATTAGAAAATCGTGCAAAATAATTGTCTTCATCCATTGCACTCACTCCCATAATTTTTATTTCTTCGTCATTTGCATCAATACAAACAGGATACTGTGGAAGCATATTCATATTGATTCCATCATTCCCAGCAGCAGCCACAACTACAATCCCTTTTTCATAAGCCTCATTCACGGCATCTGTCAAATCCGGAGACAAAACATCTCCAACCAAACTCATATTAATAATATCCGCACCATTGTCTATGGCATAACGAACTCCGTCTGCGGCAACATCCACTTCGCCAATACCATTATCCCCAATAATACGAACATTCATGAGTTTTACATTCCAATTTATTCCAGCTCCTGACACTTGATTATTTCCCTTTGCACCAATAATTCCAGCCACCAAGGTAGCATGATGTATTATTCCTTCTTCCAGGAGTAGTTCAGAAACATATTGTACTTCTGGTCTTGGATTATTATTTCCATGATTTTCTTCTTCATCTATTCTCCCATTCTCATTTTCATCTTTTGGAACAAAGTTCCAGCCCCAAACATCATCAATATATCCATTATTATCATCATCAATTCCATTATCTTCTATTTCATCTTCATTTTTCCAAGCATTCTCGCGAAGTTCTGGATGAAAAGTATCAAAGCCATTATCTAAAATAGCCACAACAACATCTGAAGAACCTGTGGTAATATCCCAAGCCTCATATACTCCAGTTCTTTCGTAAGACCATTGTCTTCCTTCTGGATCATCCGAATCCAAAGCAAAAACTCCAGTAGGAGTAGCCAAAATCAGGCAAAGGAAGAAAAACAATATTTTTTTCATATTTATAAATTGGTAATTTTATCTCCAACGAGTCGTGTCGGAATTTTAGAATTCTTTGCAGTAATTGTTTTTTTCACAGAAGCTGGTATTTGCATTGGAGGATATACTATAAAATGCTTTTGGATACTACTGGTATACCCGCTTGAATTTATTTTGTATACAATTGTTCCTTTTGGATATGCAATAGAACCAGATGGCAATTCTACAACTTTTTCTGGACCAACTGGTGAATATCCATTCATAAGTTCACTTGCATCTGTATACCCATCTCCATCAGTATCCGGAAGCATAGGATCACTAAACCAAACATATATCTCTTCATAATCAGTAAGTCCATCATTGTCTGAATCTACACTTCCATCACTTGAACCATATTCTTTTTCTAATTTAGAATCTACACCGTCATGATCACGGTCAAGAATATTTGCTGTTGTGTTATGCATACTTCGTGTACGCACAGTATAAAAACTCTTTGTATATCCTTCCATTTGTACAACCTTACTTTTCCAATTCTTTCCATACATCAGCGCACCTTCTACTTGTGATGTAAGGGGACGTAATACACAACCAGGTTCAACAGCATAATATGCATCATCATAAGTAAATTTCAAAAGAAAACTTCCTGGCCTAAAACACACAGGTTCACCAATCTGAAATTCACGAATCTTTGCATCACTGACAAACATCACTTCACCATAATCCTCATACCAAGAAGGAAAAATTGCTGGATGAAAAAATGAATGAAGTTGACCATCATAGCCAAGATAATACATTCCGGTATTTACTCCCTTAAGTACAGTACCCTCTTCAATATCTGTTTGTTTTGGAGCAAATGTGATTGTTTTGGAAACAACCCTTGTTTTATCGTCAGAATCTATAACTTTTACATATACTGTTTTTAATCCTGATTTTGAACTCAAAACCCAAGGCATTTTTTCACTTGGTTTTTCATAATCCCCTTCAAACTTATTTGTATTACTCATTTCTATCCCTTCAATACCGTTTATATATGATAAATTCAAAGTTACATATTGTGTTCCTGTTTCAGGAGATCCATTATTAATAGTAAAATCAAAATCTTTATAATTTGGAGCTTCTATACGAATTGTCGCACTGTATATTTGACTCAATTTTCCAGCAGAATTGCGGAATTGTATATAAACTATTCTGTCAGTATTTCCACCACTTGGTAATACCCAATCTTCGATAGTACGTTCATACGAACGCCATGTTGCATTCTGAACCTCTTCGAGACTATGAGCAAGACGCATTCCCGCTGTCATTCCCTTGGGGGTTGCCACTGTTAAAGTGACTTTTCTTCCAGGTGTACGTACATCTCCACCGTTAATAAGAAGATATGGAGGACCGTCTACTGCGAGGGCTGTTGAACCGAGTATTCCAAAGCAAAAAAGTGCTAAGAGAATAGCAATTGTGAAAATAACTTGTTTTTTTTGCATATTTATGCTATTAATAGTGTTAGTAATAGTATACAAAAAATTAGCAAAAAAAACAATAAACACTATGCAAATTATCCGAAGACTGAAGCAAATCACACTTTTAGGAGGAGATCTCCTTACTTTTTTTGGTGCACTTTTCTTTGCTGTGTCACTAAGAAAACTCCATCTCACAGATTTAGACACCTTTATTCTCAATGCACGTTTTTTCTTCCCCCTCTTTTTCCTTTGGATTACAGTAAACTATATCAACGGTCTTTATGATCTTGATGATAGTCTCAAAGGAAAAAAACTCTGGAGAAGAAACTTAGAAACCGGAATTATTTCTCTCATCGTTGGCGTTGTTTACTTCTACCTTATTCCAATTAACAATTTTTCTCCAAAAACAATTCTTGTTATTACGGCTATTTTTGGGTATTGTTTTATAGCCATTTGGAGAACACTTTTTAATTCTTTTGTCAGACTAGAAAGCCTCAAAACCAATGTGCTCTATGTTGGATATTGTCCGGAAATTGCAGAAATGATTGAACTTACAGAAAATAATCCTGCAAAAGGATATAAAACTGTTGGCATCATTGATCCACATAAAAAAATAAACCAAAAAGAATATTCTTTTGATATCTACACCGAATTAAACAAAATTCGTCCTGTTGTCAGTACTAAACGAGTGAACCTTGTTGTCATTGCTCCTGAACTTCAAAGAAAGGAAGAAGCTCTTCAAGAACTCTATGAACTCCTTTTCTGGAAAACACGTATTACTGATCTTGCATCATTTTATGAGAGTCTCACAGGTCGTGTTCCTCCAATGGTATTTTCTGAAAGCTGGTTTTTGGAACACCTTGGTCATTCAGAAAAACCAATCTACACAAAACTCAAAAATGCGACAGACTTTTTCATTGGAATTATTCTTTTCATTGTTTTTGTTCTCTTAACTCCATTTATCGCTCTTGCAATAAAAATTAATTCAAAGGGACCTGTTTTCTATAAACAAAAACGTGTAGGAAAATATGGAGAAGTTTTTTATCTGTATAAATTTCGTTCAATGGTATCACTCACTGCAGAAGGAAGCGCAGAAAAAGATGGTGCACAATTTGCATCGAAAAACGATACCCGTATTACGACGGTAGGTAAATTTCTCCGCAAAACACGCTTGGACGAAATCCCACAGTGTATGAACCTTCTCAAACGTGAAGTAACATTCATTGGGCCTCGTCCAGAACGTCCTGAAATAGTAAAAGCACTTGAAGAAAAAATGCCATACTATTCACTCCGACATATTATAAAACCAGGTCTTACTGGTTGGGCTGCAATACATCAAAATTATACTGACAATCTTGAAACATCACTCCAAAAACTCCAATACGATTTATACTACATCAAAAACAGATCCTTCCTCCTCGATATTTCTATTATCCTCCGAACCATCAATGTTATCCTGAGATTAAGAGGACAATAAAAAATATACAAAAGAAAAAGACAGGAAACTGTCTTTTTTGTTATTGACAAAAATTGTATTTTATGGTATATACAAGACATCAACAACAGAAAGGAATCCGTCATGTTCCAATTTGACGACGAAGAAGAAGATGATACCATTGTTGTCTCTGACTCGCTTATCGCTGTCCTCGTCATCGTGTCCATTATTGTCATAATACTCTCGTTCGTTTTCTTCGACAAAAAAGAGACAAACAGTCCCCCAGACACGGGTGTAGTTGAAAAACCTGTACACTTGATGTAATCCCTCCTCATCAGCATACCAAATCCCCCCACCACCAAAGAGACGCTCCCCCAAGCGTCTTCTTTCATACAAAAAATCCGCCTTTACGACGGATTTTTATTTGATTATAAATTCTTACTTATTTGTAATGTGTGCAGAAACGAGCTTTGTCATTTCGAACATTGTTACTTCTTTCTTTCCAAAAAGTGGCATGAGTTTATCATCAGCAAAAATGTTTCTTTTATTTGCTGGATTCTGGAGATCATGTTTTTTGATATAATCCCAAAGTTTCTTAACAACTTCAGAACGTGGCATAGGACCTTTTCCAACCACTGCTTCGAGCGCTGCTGAAAGTGGAAGTGGTTTCAAAAGAGCTGGATTTGCTTTTCTTGGCATACAAGAATAAATTAAGGTTAATAAATATTATCTAGGACAAGTATAACATAGTATTCTTTTAAAGGGCAACAGGGTCAAGTGGACAAACGCCTTTACGGGATATTTCAATTCCTATATAATAGCTAAGTATACATTTGTTTTTGTAATCCTCCCTATGGCTCTGTATCATACCTACCGTCCACAACAATTCGCAGATATTGTTGGTCAAGTACATATTGTTCAAACACTCACAAACCAAATTAAAAACAACAAAACAGCTCATGCATACCTCTTCTCTGGACCTCGTGGAAGTGGAAAAACCACTACAGCAAGACTCATTGCAAAGGCAGTAAATTGTCTTGAAAGAAAAGAAAATGCATTTGAGCCCTGTAATACCTGTGATGCTTGTAAAGAAATAACTTTAGGGAGAGCAATAGATATTATTGAAATAGATGCAGCGAGTAATACAGGTGTAGATAATGTTCGAGAAAATATTATTGAAAGTATTCACTTCCGTCCGAATAAAGCAAAATATAAAGTATTTATTATCGACGAGGTACACATGCTTTCTACTAGCGCTTTCAATGCGCTTTTAAAAACACTCGAAGAGCCACCAAGCCATGTACTCTTTATTCTTGCAACTACAGAGCTCCACAAAGTTCCAGAAACTATTGTCTCTCGTTGTCAACATTTTATTTTCCACAAGCTGAGTTTTTCTGAACTCATGGGATATTTGGAAAATATTGCAAAGCAAGAAAAAATAAAAGTTGACACTTCTGTCTTTGAAAGAATCATACACAAGTGTGATGGATGCGCGAGAGATGCAATTAAGCTTCTTGATCAACTCCTTGCCACAGGAGAAAAAAAGATTACGCAAGAAGTTGCAAATATTATTCTTCCAACATCTAATATTTCTGATGTTATTTCTTTTCTGTCTTCAGTCTTTGAGAAAAATATTCAACAAGTAATGACACAAATACAAAACATTGCCGATGCAAATACTCAAATTACTTTTTTTATTGATGAAAGTATCAACGTCCTTCGTTCCATTATGATACTCTCCCTTTCTCCGGACGACACAACCAGACAAACTATTCTTGCAAACTACGATGAAAAAAGTATAAACACGATTGAACAGCTTGCTAAAAGTAATACCCCAAAAAGTATTCTTCGTTTCATAGACATACTCCTTCAAAGAAAAAAACAGATGAAATCCACTCCCCTTCCACAAATGGTTTTGGAGATGTCCGCACTTGAGTGGATTATGCCTGCAGAAATGGAAATAAAAGAATTACCACGAAAAATTATTCCTCCAATCGTTCCAGAAAAAAAAGAAAGTATACCTGTTGTAGAAAAAGAGATAATAACTAAAGAACCAATAGAAGAAAAAGATGCAAAAGATATTTGTAAAGAGGATATAGAAAAAAACTGGAATAAAATTGTTGAGAATATAGAAAAAGTGGCCCAATCAATCAGTATTATCCTCAAAAGCACTCATGTTCTAGAAACAAAAGGAAATACCGTTATTTTTGGTGTACAATTTGCTCTTCATAAAGACAAACTTCTAGAATCACAAACAAAAAATAAAATAGAACAAATATTAACAGATATTCTTGGAACAAAAATTCTTCTTGACGTACAAACAAAACAAACAGAGGAGAATACATCTCATGAAGAAGTACAAAACCTTGCGGATCTTCTTGGTGGTCAAGTAATTTCATAAAATTAATTTTTATTTATGAATACAAAAAAAATACTTTTTTCCTCACTCTTTCTTTCTGCTTTCTTTGTAAATGATGTACTTGCAATAGTAAAAAATGATGTTCCCTTTACATCACAAGCACCACTTGGACTTTGGGAAGAACCTTGGGCAAATGCTTGTGAAGAAGCAAGCATAACCATGGTGGCAAAATATTACGAAAATCAAAAAACACATAGAGTACAAACAACAATCTCTCATGATGAGGCGCAAGGAGATATTCTCACAGCTCTTCAATACAAAAATGTATCCTACGGCGTGAGAAAAGATGAAGATGCTCTTATGGTCGCTTCCATAATAAATAGATTTTATCCTTTTGAAGCAACAACATTTCTCAACCCAACTCTTGAATCTCTTCTCATTGAACTAAGACAAGGACGACCGGTCATTATTCCAGTAAACGGAAAAGAATTGAGGAATCCAAACTTTTTAAACGGCGGACCAAATTATCATATGCTTGTTCTATCAGGATATGATGAAGAAAAAGAAGAGTTCATTACACAGGAACCGGGAACCAGATATGGCCTTGACTTTCGGTATAATTATGCTACAATAATGGACGCAATTCATGACTTTTCCTCAGAGAATATGAGTAAAGGTGTGAAGAAAGCAATTTTTACCAATTCACTTGGAAGTAACACAAGCGAATACGATTGGGATGAAGATGGGCTTACAAAAGAAGAGGAATTTACATACCACACAAATCCATCTCTTCGTGACACAGATTTTGATGGTTATCCTGATGGGGTTGAAATACAAAATGGATACTCCCCCATCATTCCAGCAGATACTTTAACTGATGAAATGCTTATTAAAAAAGCAAATGTCTCTACTGTGTATGTGTTCCGTAAAAATGAAAAGATTCCAATCGCAAATGAAGAAGCATTTGAAAAAAATGCATGGAAATGGGAAGACATTGTAATTCTGAATGATAATTACATGGATTCCATAACAACAAGTAATAAGCGTATTTTATAAAAATACGCCAATACTCGGAGATCGTCTAATGGTAGGACAACTGGTTCTGGTCCAGTTTATCAGGGTTCGAATCCTTGTCTCCGAACAAAACACCCTAATTATACAATTGGGGTGTTTTTTGTTATACTATAGAGAGAAATTTATTTTTAAACAAAACATATGGAACTACAACAACCACTCGACTTTGGGGTCGCCTTTAAGTACCCATTCAACAGAGCAAAAGGAATGCTCAATATCTTTTGGATTTTCTTACCAATTGTTGGTTGGTTTGCTCTTATGGGATATTCAGTAAGAATTATTCAAGGATTCACACGTGGAGAATTCAAAGAACTCCCTGTTATGAAATTTGAAGAAGATTTTAGCCTTGGACTCATGATGTTTCTCAAATCTCTTCCTTTTATAATTGCCTACATGATTATTATTGGAATACTGACAGGCATTAATAAAAATCTTGGAAATCTGGTAAACTTTTTACTTGCTTTTCTTCTTATTCCTCTCCTAAGTATTAATTTTTTTAAAAAAGAAACAGTCGCCTCATTCTTTGAATTTGATATCCTCAAGCATGTATTTGCAAACTTTGGAGATTATGTTCTTACCCTCCTCAAATGTCTTGGAATTGCACTCATATTCGGAGTTCTCTCCCTCGTCCTTGTTGGTATCCCAGCCGGACAATTTACGAAAAGTATTTTCCTAGCAGACTTCTACAGAAGACATGTAAAATAAATTAAATGAATTAAAAAAGCACCGAAAGGTGCTTTTTTATTTTTGTTCATATCCCCCATTTCATTAACTTTACAATTTACTATTTAGCATGAAAACAATATATTGACAATCTCTTTTTTATACTATATTATGCACTTTAGGCAACCAACAAAAGGAGACTCCAATGTCTGATAAAAATTCATCTCCTGACTATAAAACCGATCCACTCGGTCGAGTCCTACATCTTGCGAAAATCGCAGAGGCTCCACCGCGGTTTCTCGATGTCCCGGAGAGCAACCCACCTATAAGCGAGTTGCTTAGAGAATTTTTTGAGGCTGATGCCTCTGGTTTATTTTTGTATGAGCCCAATCCAGATCCAGACACGCTGATCATACTCATACCTCATCACCAAGACGAAGAAGGAGATTCGGATGTCTGAAAGAAAACCGTTTGATAGAAATTCACCACCAGATCCCAAG
>Ga0209340_1000962_pt1 | contig 24087 bp, 20 predicted proteins | sample EPASupsiteSAE323_FD_187266 | JGI IMG/M metagenome (GOLD analysis project Ga0209340, IMG submission 187266) | Bioremediated contaminated groundwater from EPA Superfund site, New Mexico - Sample SAE3-23 (SPAdes) (version 2) | ecosystem: Environmental > Aquatic > Deep subsurface > Groundwater >... | reverse complement strand
CTCCCATTTTATTGTCATTACGGTATCCGGTAAAAATCCCTATATCTTTTTTAGCAGTTGGAGTGGCAGATAAGCTCATAACGCTTCCGGAATGGTCATAGCTGAAACTGGCGTTTAATTGCGGCAAAAATACACTGCGCGCCTCTAATATCGCGGCCTTCACCGCTGCTGCTTCCTGCTCCTTGATCTGAATATCCTTGTTATTCTTAAACGCAACTTTTACCGCGTCTTCCAGGGTAAGGCTATACGTAGACGCCGGCGCTTGCCCTTCGGCAATGGCGATGAAAACGCCGAAGCAGAAAACAAAAAAACTAATTAACGGGAAATTTCTTTTCATCATCGGTTATGATTTACGCATTATCGCCTTAAAAATCACCAGCTTGACAGTCTTTTTTATTTCAGCTACCGAGTTATCCTTCAGCCCAAAATGCAGTTTGATGATATTCAATTGCATCATCCCAAGCAGGCTGGTAGCGATGCCTTCTGCATTTATGGGGACAAATTCTTCAGAATGGATCCCCTGCAGAATGATACTTTCGATGATCGTAAGATAAGGAAGGATGAGGGTTTTTAGCATAAACGAAAAAGGGATCAGCGTGTCTCCTGCCTTACCAAAGAGAATTTGAAAAATATTCACTTTACCGGTAAAGTAATGAAAATGAAAATCAATAAGCTTTTCCAACCTTTCCCACGCATTGCCCTCTGCGCCGACCGCATTCTTCAACCGGGCAAAGAACTCTTCAGCGCTTTCCTTAATAACTACGCGAAACAACTCGTTTTTTGTCGAAAAATAATGATAAATAATCCCCTCTGAACAACCCGCTTCCCCGGCAATCTCCTTGGTTGTGGCCTGGGTAAAACCGGATCGCGCAGCAATGGTAATTGCCGCCTCAATAATCCTTTCCCGCATATCGATAGCCACCTGATTTTGCATTGATCTCTCCTGTTGAGTGAGCGCTCACTTAATATAAGTGTAATACTCAAAGCACCCCCTGTCAATGCCCTTTTTTCTGGGGGTTAAGTGAAGTATTGAGTATCGAGTTGTGACTACGCGGATGAACCAGAATGAAGCTCCCTGGGCTAATCCTAGACCTTGCTCAGGACAGGCGCCCGGGATTTCTTTGTTACTTGAGCGGAATTCCTCCGAAGCAGTCCCCCTTCTTTGTGCAGTGATATCTTTCCGTTCACCACGCGCATTCATCCCGTGGTCTTCTGCGTAGGAGAATAAAAGGATTAGCAACAACGTCTTGCTATTTTGTTAGCTTCTTGATCTCACTTCTCAAATCATCTATCTGCTTCTGCTGTTCTTGAATAGCTTTGACCATTGGGGCGATAAGCCCTTCGTAACTTATCCCCTTGGCATCGGGAACCGTTTGTGTAGTGCCGTTGGCAAGTTTAATAGTTACCTCGCCCATATCTGTCACCAATTGCGGGAACACTTTTTGCACGTCTTGCGCTATAAAACCCATCTGACTTGATTTAGTAACGTCCACGCTTTTCCAATTAAACGTCACCGGATTCAAGCGCTTAACTGCCGCCAACCCATTATCTTGGTCAAGTGGTTGAATATTCATTTTAAGGCGCTGGTCGGAAGATACCGAATATGTACCGGAAGAGTTTATAGTCGCCACATTCGTCCCGTTCGGTATCTGAAAACCAATATAGTTACCGCTGGAAGCTTTAAGAAATGTACTGCCGTTACTGATATGTGACAAGGTGCTATAACCTAAAATCCAAACCGCGTCAACCGCATTAATATCCAACTTACCGGCCGGAGATTCTGTTCCAATACCGACGTTACCGAAGACACAAAGAGGAACTTCTCCACTTGCGCCGATAAAAACTTTACCGCTGCTTGCTCCAGATTTTATATACAAACTGTTGTTTTGATGATAAAGCAAATCTATATTCGTGGTGCCGTCTGTTAAAGCATAAATGCCTCTCACATTACTAATGCCCCCTCCGGCGATATCCAATCTACCTTGAGGAGAAGTCGTCCCGATGCCGACGTTGCCGCTAAAATACTGAAAGTTATTTCCTAAAGCATCTATGCCGAAGATAGCATGTTGATGACAACATCCGCCTAAGTTATCAGAAGGATATTGCCATAAACTTAACGCTTTTTGTGGGATCCAAGAGGCATTTTCATTTACATACCATTTAAAATGATCACTTCTTCCACTATTACTTGGTGTAAAGAAATCTATGTAATTAACATTATCCCCTGAGCTTGCATCGACCTGAAAGACAGGTTGTGAATTATTGTCTACCATATACAAACCGCTGTCGCCCTTTATATGCAATTTAACTTGCGGCGCAGTAGTTCCAATCCCCAGCTTATCCGCCACCAGCAGATAACCGCTGGACGGGGAAACATCCGAAGCATTGATGCTGCCGTCACCATTGGTATCCCCCACGGAAAGGCGTTTCACATTCAGTGCGTCATAGGTACCGTTAGGAGACGGATAATATGTAGTAATAGTCATTTCTTCCGCATAGTTAACTGCCACGCAAACGAAAAGAAAGAAACCGGCGATAATAATTAAAAGAATCCTTTGCTTCGCCATATCTTTTCTCCTTTTACTCAAAAACATTGAAAATGACCTTTTACGATCATCAAATTTAGAATTGACTCTTCTTTTCAATATGCTAAAGTAGCCCGTTTATTCTATATTCCATTTTGGAATATTCCTTTTCAGAATATATCATATTACTAAAGATAATTCAATAAACTTTATTGCTTATGGATAAAACCATTTACACGGAAGAACATCGAGCCATTGTGCAGAGGCTGATAAAAGCCAGACAAGAAAGCGGGCTTAAGCAGGAAGACGTAGCTAAATTACTGAACAGAACACAATCTTTTGTTTCAAAAGTTGAAGCCGGCCAGAAAAGAATTGATGTTGTGGAATTAAAAGAATTAGCGAGGATTTACAACAAACCGCTGGGGTTTTTTATAACGTAACTGCGCGCCCTTCCCTGCCGATCAGATATTTACAGTATCAAATGAAGCTCCCCGGGCAAATTCCTTCGACCTTGCTCAAGACAGGCGCCAAGGGTTTCTCTGTTACTTAAGCGGAATTCCTCCGAAGCAGTCCCCCTCTTTGCGCAGCAATACCTTCTCGTTCATCCTGCGCATTCATCTCGTGGTCTTCTGCGTAGGAGAATAAGCGACTTAGCAACAGCGTCTTGCTATTTTACATTTTCAATTGCTCTGTTAAATTTTGCTCCAGGCAAAATTTAACTGGGGTTCCCTATGGGAGTTAACTTTAAATTTTTGTCTCTCTCCCCCCTGAGAAATCCCCTCATTGGTCTTTTGTCTCTTACCGGGGTAAAGCTGGTCTCTAATGAAACAGCTTAAATGCCCCGTGCCCTGGGGGGCGCTCCCATATTGAGCGGTCTACCAGTCGGCCTTGCTGGGGCAAGGCCTCCTTTGGCGCTCGCTGGGCCGCTCGCTTCGTGGTAATGCAATGCGTGTGCGGCGCAGCTGGGTGTGGGGGCGGCTGCAACACCAGCGTTCTCACCGGCACGTTACTATAAACAAAGAACAAAGTTCTTCTAGGGTTCGTCCGCTATGCCGCCTTCAACACTCTAAAAAACCCTACAGGGCGGGATGCTGCGCCTTTCCCGATCAACGTTTTAAAACCTCTGGGGCGGGCGTGGTGCGGGCACGCCCGCCTCAACGATTACCCTTTAAAGTGGCAAAAATTTGATTTAAAAATTAGTCTCTTAAAGAAAGTTATTTTATATTTACTATTTAGAATCCTTTTGATTGCCCCTTTCTTTTTCTCTCTTTTCCACCTAGCCAATAATTTAAATATCTCTGGATAATCATCCCGAGTTAATTTAGCGTCTTTAACCAATTTTGCTAAAAACTCACCTTCAAGCCCAAAAACATCTCTTGATTCTATTTGTTTATGATTTACTAAAAACGCTAAGAACTCATATTCATTCTTTAATTCTGTAAGAAAAGTTTTCTTCTGTTGAGTCAAATCTGAAATTGTACCTGCTATTGTTCTGTTTAGCCCCTTAATAGAAGCTACGCTCTGATGCAACATTTCAAATTGCTTATTTTTTCTATCTCTGAAAATCGAATATATTGAAACAACCAAAGCTACTAATGCTATAAACAACTCAAAGTTGCCTTTCTTCTCTTCACGATTTGATTTTTCGACTAACTTAATTTCTAAAGGTGGGTAATCCGTCTTGGAGGGAACGGTCTTGGTGAATGCTTCGTAATTCTCAGAATTTGCTACCTGCTGCATTCCCACATCATCGGTTACATTGCCACGCTTGGACGCAACACAGCCAGCGATAATAAATAAAGTTAAAAATAGATAAAATAACTTCTTCAATTTAATTCTTCTCTGCCTCTTGTAACAAATAATTCAATATATCTTCATTTCCAGCTGCGCCCTTTTCTAGGATTTGCTTAGGCGTTCCTTTAGGAATTTTATTACCTTGGTTATCATAAACAAAATACCAATCCGTTTCTCCTTTATATCGTATTATAAGGTTACCTTGATTAGAATAACCGACTTTCTCGATATTTTCTTTTCTTATCTCGCTTAATTTTATAACCTTGGTAATACCCATATATCCCTCCTTTTCCCAGGAACATTAAATTTAAGAAACACTTTCTTGAACAGCTTCCCAGAACTTTCGCTCTTCCTCAGCCTTTATCTTATCATTTTCTGGTTTGCAAATTAGTAACTCAGTTACAAGGATATTTCTATTACTTGTATCACCAATTTGTTCTATCAAGCTCAAAAGATGGTCAAGATGGGACTTATGCTGAGAATATTCTGGCTTGCATTTAGATAATTTACTTAAAGATAGTTTCTTTGTTTCAATATCCTTGTTTTTCTCGAACATTTTATAGACAATCAAAGTTATAAATTTATCTTTATGGGTTAAACTTAAATCATCCCATAAAAAAACTATCGCCTCTAAAACGAAATTATTATTCTGCATCAAACTATCTCTATGATCTAAAATCTCTATTAAATCATTAATTATAGATTTGCAAGCTTCGAGTGATAAAAACTTATTAATCTTCCCTTCCTTAAATCCTAAAAACCCAGCTTGTTCATTTGCAAGATTATTGGAACTTAAGTCTGACTTAATCTGCGATGTAAACTTATCGAGTATTTCTTTGTTATCTACAGACTTAAGCGCAATTAGAGCATTATAGAACTCGATCCTTTCATTTGGATTAACGCTGGCAATCCTATCTAGAATTGCCCTTGAAGCCATCTCTGGATTCATAACTTTATAACCAATGCTTTTTATTTTATTTAAAGCATGCATATAATTTCCAGAACCCATCATATTTACAAATAATTCGTCTTTAATTTCCGGTTTAATATTTTCCCAAAGTACATCGAATACCTCGGGTGATTGCAAAGCTCTCTTAAAAAACAATGTTTTATATTTCTCTTCTATACATGAATTAGCATTATATTTCTTAAGATCAGAAATTAATTGAATAACTGAATTTGGCGCGCAACTATTTAAGAATGAATTTATTGAATTAATTAAATTAATTTTGAAACTGCCGTCCGTTATGCTTTCTAAAAATATCATCGGAATGACATATTCTACTTTTACTTGCTCCTGCCCAGCAGAAGTAAATCCGCTATATAATTCTCGAGAAAAATTGTTTCGAACAGTCTCTAAGCTAGAGGCGGTAAAATCAAAATCCATCAATACCTCACAATTAAGACGCAAGAATTGACGTTTAGATTCTCCAAATGGTCTAGAATTTATACTTCTCAGTAGCGCACCTAATTTAGCAAGTAATACTTCTTTTAAACTAAAAATCATAAGTTCAGAGGCTACTTTAAGAATCTTTACTTTTTGTGATAATTTTAGGTTTTCGCCTTCTTTTAAGTCCTGAATGTCTGAATCTGAAATTTGCTCTATGATTCTATTAAGAGCTGCTTCTGACAAAAAGAAATTAACCATATTCTTATCTCCACAGAAATACTCAATAATGTCTAAATCGATAGTATAGCTTTTTGCTATTGTATCCTGCAAATCAGTCTTTTTATATTCAAACCAGGATAGATGCCCTGCAATCTGCCTAAAATGATATCAGGCTTGCCGTTAACATGCTCCTCAACCAAAACATCAAATCCCTTGCCCTTGTAATATTCTCCGATTCTCTGCTTCCAGAATTTATGAACAACGCTTTCCTTGTCGTCAACTGCCCTATATCCAAGTTCATTGAGCATCAATCGCCCTTTCTGCGTCGGCTCAAGTAATGTTATCCAGCCTGTACTCGTCACTACTTTTCTCTGCACAATAAATCCATTCTCGATTAATTCATCCTTGCATTGATTGCCTGCTCTTAGAATTGTACCAATGCGCTTATATCTCTGCGTAACGCTTGATAGTGGTTGGAGAAAAATATCAGCCAAAAACTTCTCCCTTAAGGCAGGAGGGTATTCTCTTTTGCCCCCTTCTTTATTATCTCCCTGAGAATACCCCCTATTCTCAACCTGTTTAACGTCGCTGACCGCTTGAGAATACCCCCTCATGTTCTCTTTCAGCCATTCATCCTCAATATTTTCTCCCAGTGGCACAAGCGGCACTTTCACAAGGCATGGTTCAATCCTATTCTTAACTTTGACAATTGCCTCGCCAACTTTAAGCATATTGAGATATTCCTGCTCATCTCTTTTCATAAAGAGACTCTGCTGAGCGGCACGGATATCTGTTTCATGTTGCAATCCCAAATATATTTGCGTATGGCAGTTGCCCAAAAGCCATACAGGAAGAAGACTCGGGTGTTGCGTAATGTAAGTCAACCCCTGCCCTGTTGCCCTTATCTCTCGCGAAACATTTTCAAGACTGCTATAAGAATCACTGCCGTATTTTTGCTGAGGAAAAATATTGTGAACTTCTTCAAGAAACAAATTATGCTTTAGCATTTTCGATTCGCCCTGCCCCAACCTGTAAAGATGAATCCATCGCAGAATAATTTCAGTAAAGAATACCCTCAAATGCTTCGGCATTTCTAAATCAAGCTCAAGGATGACGGGTTTTGAAAGCAATTCCTCAAGCCGAATAGGATTCCTTGAATTGAATGCCTTTGATGCAGGCCCCAGCGTGAAACTCTCAAATATCCTCAATGCTGTCTGTTTCCATTTAAGCTCTCGCTCTCTTGCATAAAGCCCTTCCAGTTCCTTCAATCCATCATAGAAATTAGGAAAGAACGTTGATTCGCTGTTTATCTTGAGTTCCTTAAACTTCTTTGAATAAATCCTGTTCACTAAAGCCCCAACACCCATGCCGGAGATATGGCTCTTCTCCAACACCTCAGCAACGGTACTTATCCACATTATAGGATCAGCTTTAGGTGGTGCCCGAAAAGGATTCCATTCAAACTGGGCGATATTTCGGCCTATCGTGAAAACCTCGATATCCTTTAAAGTAAATTGCTTCGTGTTGGAAAATGGAAGCCCAGGATACTTACCTTTGTAGCTTAAAAGATTTCTCCATGACCTTTTCCAGTCAACAACAAGAAACGGCAGGCGGAGTTTGAGGAATTGCAAAGCGAGAAGCATTGCCGTGTTCGTCTTGCCCTCCCCTGTTATCGAAAATATTCCAATCTGCTTTATGAAATCATCAGGGGACAAGCAGAGAGGATAAAGACTCTTGCCGTTATACTGGACATCTCCTAATTGGAACAGCCCGAACGCATCTTCTTCGCTTGGTGGCGTAAGAAGTATCTGCTTTTCCTCTTTTCCTAAATACTTCTCTGCAATCAGCTGAATGTTGGAAGCAAAGTCTCTTTTCTTCTTCTCATCTTCAGCCAAATAGAGAATCCAAAGGCTGTCGGCCTTCTTGCCGATAACAGGCTTGAGCTTCCTGCACAACTCCCGCACTTCGTTGTCATGCAGCATTTTCTTGATAGTAGATAAAGCCCGCCTTGTGGCTCATGTCCCAATAATCCTTCAATGCAACCAATAGTCCTTTGCTCAAATACGCAAGGTCTTTCCAGCATGTCAAATACTCCTCTCGCTTTTGTTTTGTCAAATCGAGCAGCCTGCTTTCAAGCTGCGTTCTTCTGCCGGCAAATGCAAGCTCAAGATCATGCGTATACTGCCTTTTAGTCACATCCCTTATCTGCTCAAGATAGCTTCCTGTCTTGCAAAGTTCTGAATCAATATCTTTGAGCAAGACAGAATTCAGGCGTTCCCGCGTAAGGACTTCATTGAACAATGCCTTGATAGTTGCTTTAAGAGTTCGGCTCTTATCAGAAAAAATCCTGTCAATAAGCACTCTCTCTTGCTGTGGCTCATCATTCAAAACAATCTTCTCAAGACTTTCTTCCAAGCCTGTTTCGTAGAAATTTCTCGGCTTCAATATTGGATTATCTAAATAGGAAGGAATTGCACTTCTGTAATGGTTTTGGGCATCCATTCAGAAGTAATGACTCGGGGACTTTTAAGCGTTGTATCAAGATAGGAGAAAAGGAGGAAAAAATTATCAATTACAATCGAGCACTTTCATTATTCTCGTTATAACTTTTTTAAGATTCTTCTGAAAATCATACTCCCAAAAACGCAAAACTCTCCAGCCCTTCTTTTTCAAAGCAGTGTTAACTTCTTTATCGCGCTGTTTATTCCTTTGAATCTTCTGTTGCCAATAAGATAAATTTGATTTTGGCATGATAAATCTTGTTTTATGCCCGTGCCAAAAATCAGAATCAATAAAAACTGCTATTTTCTTTTTTCTGAATACAAAATCGGGTTTCCCAGTAACAGACTTCGAATGCTGGGAAAAACAAATCTTTTTCTTTCTTAATTCAGCTGAAATCAAACGCTCAGGCTTGGTGTTCTCTGAACGGATGTTCTGCATATTCTTTCTTCGCTGCTCTTTTGTTAAGTTATCCATTCTGCTAATTCAAGTCAGAGACGGAAAGAATTTTATTCTTTTTGAACACTCTTGTCAGTTTAACCTGTCCGTCCGCATCTATTCCTCTTTTTGCTAGCGAAAGAAGGTCTAATGCGCTTATCGCAGAGGCATCCAAGTTAGTCTTTCTCTTGATTTCAACAAGCTTGTGAGCAACAGAAGGAGCATGAAAACCTCCTGCCACATAAACACAGAACTCAAGTTTCAAATCCCTGCCTCCTATCAGCTCGTTTGAATTTGGAATGTAGTTGCTTGCCATCTTCTCGTAATCTTCGGAAGAAAGAGTATAGAACGGCGACGCCTTAACCTCAACCAGCGCGCAGGTTTTATCATCCAGTGCTATAAGGAAAAGGTCTGAATATCCGCCGACTCCGCTTGGTCTTTTCAGCTGCCCCGTATGTGTTACTTTGAATAAAAGCCTGTCTTTGAAGAGATTGCCGACTGCTCTTTCAAATTCAAGAGCTTTGACTTGTCCCCCCTTAGATAATTCGAGGAAAGTTGATTCAAAATAAGAAAGACTGCGGGCAAGGAATGGAGTAATAACTTCTGTTATAAATTTCTCCCTGAATCCAAATTCTCTTATCATTCTCTCAATAAAGTCTTGAGGGAATGAAACAACAGGCCTTTCTCCGCAGTACTGCATGAACATTGCCGCAATTATTGATTCACCTGACGAGATTTTCTGTTCCACTCCTTCTTTTGTCAGAAGGCGGGTATCTTTCGCCGAATCCCAGCTCCCATAAGCCCTTTGAAATGATTCCTCATCATCATTTACAGAGATAAACCTGCTCTTTTCCCTTTGCGCTTCATGAATAACAGGAAGCATGTCAGGATTGATCTTTATCTCTTCTGCCCTTCCATTATCGATGACATCAATAAGGCAGACTGCCTGAAGGTAGTTTTTGCAGGTATTAGCGATATCATGTATATCCTTAAGTGCATCTGCCTTGCTTCTCCTTTTTGCCCTTGGCGTATAGTAGTCAGCGGCATCGGTTACAACATCCTTGAGTTTTTCTCCTGCTCTCAAGCGGAGAATCTTTTCCACGCAAAGCTCTAAACAATCTTGATTATGCCCATAAACAACTGGAATGCAAAGCTCTTCTATCGTCAAATGTCCAATGCGCCTGTCCAGCATAAGGTCTAATACAAACAAGAAGGGCTTAACTTTGATATCAGGATTTATCTTAACGTTATTCAGCTTTTGATAAACGCTGGGATACTGATGTCTTAACAACAGCCGCTGCATTATTGGAAGGGGCGGCTCGCCTTTAAGCAAATCCTCACCCGCTTTTGTAAACCAAACGCTCTTATCTTCCCGCTGGAATATCAGTCCAAGACATTTAAGCTGTCCAAAGTAAGTTCTCGGCCCTCCGCTGTTAGGCGAATACTGCACACCCCGTCTTTTCAGTCCTGCATTTTCTAGAGCCTTGCAGAAAGCATTTTGCATAGACTGATTGCCAGTCCATGAGCCGGCGCTTACAAGCTCATTAATCAATGAGCAGATTTGCGCCATCTTCCATGGATGAATCCTGCGGATGTTCCGTGGGAACATCCAGATTTTTCTGTAACGTGAATTATGCGCGATTATTCCCATTTTTCAGGCTCTCCGGTATATTGTCATACGGCATCTTGTTTATGGTTTTCAATATGGACTCGAAAATTATCTGTGCCATTTTAGGGGAAACTGCCATGCCTATCTGTTTTCTTACGCTCTCCTTACTCCCTTCAAAAGTAAATGAATCAGGGAAGGTTTGTATTCTTGCTCTTTCCCTGTTGGTCAGGGCTCTCGGCTCATCCCAATGATAGCCGTGCGTTCCTCCCCCGCCACTCCCGGTTATAGTGTAAGAAGGTCTATCTGGATCAATCCTCCTGTAAATCTGGCTTAACTTTGCACCTTTGACGTTAAGTTGCAGATGTTTCGGCAAATCAGCAGTCCATGCATTCTCACCAGGTTTAATATGTTTCAGACGATTTACCACGGTTATGGATTGTGCAGTAATCTCACTATTAAAGGAATTTTTTGGTATAGGGGGATTCTCCAGGGCCTCTTTTGCAGTAATAAATTTTCCAAGAGTTGCCGGCTTTGGCACCTTGAAGAATAAATCCATGTTTCTATCAATCCCTACAATGATAATGCGATGCCTCATTTGAGGTATCCCATACTCTTCAAATTTAAAAAGATTTGCCGTAAGATTATAGCCGTTTCCGGCATTCTTCAAATCGTGGAGAATTTTTTCAAAAGCCTTTCCGTCGTGGGTGTTAGTTATGCCGCTGACATTTTCGGCAATAAAGAATTTGGGCTTAAAGACATCCAATACTTTCACACCGTAAGTATACAAGGGCCCGAATTCCCCGTTAAACCCTTTTCTTTCTCCAACATTACTAAAGTCATTACACGGGAATCCGTATGCAAAGGCATCTACAGGTTGCAGAGATTTAATGTTAAGGTCTCTGACATCTTTGCAGATTACTGATTCAGGATTATCAGGGCATATGTTTTTCCTGTAAGTATTGCAGGAATCAGGATCATAATCGTTAGCCCATGCATGTTCTATTTTGTAAGTAATGCCGCCTTTTCTCACAGCCGCATGCTTTGCGCCGTAAGCAAGCCCGCCAGGCCCGCAGAAAAGCTCTCCTAATTTAAATGAGATAACCTTGGAATCATTTTTCATCTTATTATTTTTTTCTTCCATCTTTTTGTTTCAGCTAAGATAATCTGCCGGCTTAATAATTTTTCCATCCCTTACCAATTGCTTTTATCTCATTTGAATTTTCTTTTATCCTGAAGTTTCATAATCCTGCTGATATCCTCACCAGCCGTTTTATATTTTCATATAGAAAAACATTCGCTTCCTGATAATCCCCGCTCAAGTGGCAACGCTTATGACAGTTCGGGCATAAGGCAACTGCATTATCGATTTTATCCGGCCCTCCATCCGAAAGAGAAACCACATGATGAACTTCAAGATATGGTGTCCCGTCTTTCATCATGAAAGGAGCCGGCTGACCGCACATCTCACATTTTCCGGAAGCATGCTGTAAAACCCATGCTTTAACCATCGGGTCCCGAACATACTGACAGGATGTCACATCCGCGCGTCTGGGTGCCGGATTTCCGGAAGGCTCACCGACCAATGTTCTTTTTATAAGTTTATGAGTGCGCTCATCCAGTGTCTTCCTTTCAGCTGTCGGAGTGAAATCCTCTGAATTGACAAATCCTATTTCGTCCAGAATCCCGATTATTCTTTTTTTTACACCCTGTCCTATATTTCCATGCGGCTTATATCCCTCTATCCATGGGAGGCACAATTCAAGAAGTGCGGCTGATATATTCTCCATCCTGTATTCAATTGAACCACGCGATCTTCTTGCAAGAATTCCATCCCGCAGGGTTTTATTGACAGCGCTTTTATTATATGGCTTGCCGTTTTTCTCCTGCTCGAGCATCCACAGATAGGATTTAACCGCCGCTTCAAGCTCTGCATCAGTCCATTCCGATTCCTTCTCGGCTGTTTGTTCCGGCATGAAAATTATGCCCCCTGTCTTCTATGACATACATATCTTACATCACATTCAGGGCAATGCCCTCCGGGGCATGGGGAGAATTGCCCTCTTTTTATGTTGCCAATCACCCCTTCGATTTCAGTCTGGGTCTCAGTAAGTTTCCCATCAGATACATCTATATCCTCCCGCGCCTGTTCAGTCAGATAATGGATACTTGCATTCGCGGGATTCAGTCCAAGAGCTCTTCCCCCGGCCAATGCGTAGAGGCGGAGCTGTAACCTGATGAAAGGTTTTGTTTCGAGTTTCTCTTTCTCGGTTTTGAAATCAATAATACCCACTTCCTGGATTTCGCGGGACTCTGCATTTATTTTTTGAATCAAGTCAATTGACCCTGATATTAAAGCCCCGCCCAATATCAATTCAAAAGGTTTCTCGGTCTCCAGCTTCAATGGAAATTCATGCCCGAAATCAGTGACATATGCTTTCAGGATTTCTTTGGCCTTCCCTTTCATGTTCTCAAACGGTCTTCCTCTTGTGAACCTGAGAAAAAAATCACTCTCCACGAGAGCTTCAATCTCGGCGTGGGTGGGCGGCGTTTGCTCCCATTTCTTATGCATATAATTAAGCAGATTATGCACCTGCAAACCATAGCCGTATGAGGTGTTCAAAACAGGGGAAAAACCCATCATCTGCTGCAACTGATACCGGTAAGGACACCCGATGTAATACTTCAAGTCACTGAACGAGGTCGGCATAAGTTCAAGGTCAGGGCTGCACTGGGGTGTCAGTCTGGTTCTTGTGGTGGGGTCAGGAATGTTGCGCTGAAGCATAATCTCATGGTCAAACTCGGTAAAATAAACCGACCTTCGCGCATTACCGCCAGTGTCACTTTGATTTGACCTGGTGACAAAAAGAAACTTTTTTGTCCTCGTAGCTGCAACATAGAATAACCGACGCTCTCCTTCTTCGCCTGAACAATAGCCCTGCAAATTGAATATCCCTTCCAGATACGTGTCCGGCTCCCGGTTTCGTTGCTGTGACGGGAATCTTCGAGTTGAAAGGTCAGGTATGAAAACAACCGGAAATTCCAGCCCCTTGGCCTGATGGACGGTCAGAATGCTTACTGAATTTGTATTCCTCGGATCATCCAGTCCGCCCTCATCTGTTCTTTCCCTGGCATAGCCGTTTATGAACATGACGAACTGCTGGAAATAGAAATAGTTAATCCACCCGTGAACTGCCTCAAATTCCGCAATCAGTTTGCTTAACCTCCCGAAGTCATACATGATGTCCTCGGCAAAATTCGTCTGGGTTATCCCTAATATCCCCATAAGCGTATAATAAAAATCCTGAAGGAATATTCTCTGATGGTTTGGATTAGGGTTCTCCCTGTTGATGGATTCAATAAACAGTTTTTGCTCTGCAAGTCGGGGGGAAACATCGTTCCAGCGTACATGGGTGAAATTAAGCCTGTTAAAAGCGGTTTCCAAATCCGCAAGCGTAACAGCGGGTTGATTGAATTGATGGCTGTGACCTGCAAAATAACAAAGGACATGGCGGATAAAATCTATTTCCGGACGCTGAAACAGTCCTCCTGTGCCTTTAAGGGTGAAAGGTATCCCGGCGGTTCTGAACGCTTCAATAAATCTTTCCGCTGACAAACGGGTTCGCACAATAACCGCCATATCGCCATAATCCAGCCCTCTGCTGACAGTCTCCTCTGTATACTCGCATCCCCTGAGTCCCTGAATTTTACTAACAATGTATGCGACTTCGTCGTTTATGCTGCCAAACTCCAGTTTATACACATCGCCCTGTTGGGAAGTCTTGACTGCGCCGTTTACACTCCCGGGAATCATGTTTTTGGCAAGTCTGTTCCTGTTTCTCCCGATAAAGTTACGGGCAGCCTCAATTATTTCCCGGGGGCATCTGAAATTATCCTGCATAGTAACCTGGTGAACATTGCTGTATCGTGTTTCAAAACCGATTATGTTATTAACCTGGGCCCCCTGAAATTCGAAAATAGACTGGTCATCATCCCCGACAACGCATAAATCACAATCAGTCCCGGATATCAGGGAAATCAGCTCCTCCTGAATGTGATTGATATCCTGATACTCATCAACAACCAGATGCCTTATACCACTTCTTACTTCTGCAAGCAGTGCTTCATTTTGCCTCAAAATATTCACAAACAGATTGATCATTCCTGAAAAATCCAGATATTTTTCCTCTTCCAGAAGTCTCAGGTAATTTTCATAAGCCTCCTTGAAGTCCGGAAGATTATTAAGGGACGTCTCCGGTATCTCGTTATCCCTGATAATATCCGCTGTCCTGAGAAACTGCTGAATTGATTCAAAATAGCCCCTGTTACCCCGTATCCCGTCTATTCCTATCTGCCTGTATTTTTTGGACACCCAGATGATTCTTTTGACCTCGTCGAGAATGTCAAAACTGCGGTATTTGGGAACTATATCTTTTATTTTCTCAAAAGCAAAAGAATGAATCGTTCCTATGAACATGCCGCCCAGATATGATGCGTCTGGACAATGGGTCTGCAGGGATTCCCTTATGCTGAATTTTAACGAGGCGGCGGCTTTCTCAGTGAAAGTAAACGCCACTATTTTGTCTCTGTCTTCGCCCTCGCTTATAAGGTGGGCAATCCGTTCTGACATGACTGTTGTTTTACCTGAGCCAGCGCATGCTATTATTTTCAGATTACCGTCCCGGTGATTAATTGCCTCAAGCTGATTTGGTGTGAAATTCATGCTCATTCCTTTGCCCGTTTTCCTTTCCCTGATTCCGCCTTCCTGAAGTCATCATATTTCTTTATGAATTCCTTGTGGTATTTTTGGGCGATTGTGAGCAATTCCGAGTATGTTCTGATATATATGTCACCGGCTTTATCGTAAGTCTTTATCATCCGTTCAACAGACGGACTTGTGTTTCTCTGGCCACAGACAACATAAGTGACTATCTGGCTGGAGCTGAATTTTCCTGTCCCCATATGTTTCTCGATAAATGCGGCATATTCATTAGCCTGCTCAATATCCTTTGCTGTTATGACGTGATGCGGCCTTTTGAGTTCGATAATAAAGAAGCTGTTGGCAATGGATGTGCAAAGAAAATCTATCCTTTTATCGGTTTCGAGTTTAACATCCTTTTCATTGAATTTTTCCTTCAGGAGGTTGGAATATGTTTTCTCATCTTCAAATTCTATAATCCTGGGATCAAGCAGCCAGCTGAAAGATTTGAAAAAATTGTGGACAGTCGGAACCTCTTTCGCATTTTCCTTTATATAAACCTCGAATTTTTTTATTGCCTCTATCCTTACCATTGACAGCTTGTAAAATTCACGTGCTTCTATAATTTTCCACTCCTTTAACAAATCAATTATATCCTCTCCGCTGATTTCGCTTATGCCTTCCAGCTCGGCTGCGAATTCCTTAAAGGATTCAAATTGGAACGAATCCTTGACATATTCAATCAGGTCACCGGCCTTATCAGCATCAATACCCTCACTTTCAAGAATATTATCAACCATCCGAATGGCAAGTTTTCGTTCATGAGCAGGCAGCTCTTCAATCCACACGTCAATATCAACACCTGTTTTCTCTTTTACTTTCTGCTTCTTTTGCTGCTTTCTCAGCTTCCTCTGCTCATTGTAAATATGGTGGATGATTTCATTCAAATATTCCTTCAATTTGACCGTGTCTTCATCCTCCCAATTCAACGACCTTCGGTTTGTTGAAATTACGTCTTTCGTCCAATCATCAATAAAACTTACGTCGAGCGTCCCGGTAATATAAGAGTATCCGTGACTTGTGGCTTTGACATCATAAAAACTGTAATCATTGACAAGCTTCCCCCGTGAAAAAAGGGCGATACCCCGCATTTCGGAGGGAATGGTGCTGTCCTGAGAAACAATTACTTTACCGCATATTTTATCCGCCTCCAGGTAAGTATGCGCAATGCCGCTAAAAGGGGTGCACAGCTCAATCAGGGGTACAATGCCCGAGTATTTTAAATCATTCTTAAGTGTTATTGTTTTCTTGCCATTATGTATTATCCTGACCTGAAAATCTTTTTCGTCAAATATACAGAAACTTCTTGCAAGAGAAACAGCAATTGAATCAACATCAAAAGCGCTTTTTCTCTTCAGATTTCTAAGGACAACTTTGGTGCCCTTCGAGTCGGAGGTTTTAACCTTTTTTTCAATTATGCTGGGGTGGTATACCCCGCTTTTCTCTTTTTTAATGTCCTCTATGTTCATGGAAAACATGTTTTTCACGGAATCCTTTATTGTCTCAACAACAATTTCATTCGCTATCCCGAAGAAAGATAATTTTCCAAGCCCTTTTTTCCCGATTAAAAAACGTTTTTTCACAGAACTTTTTTCCCCTTCCAATCTGCAATTCCTGCCAATCATTAGAAATTTGGAATTCAGTTCAGGAAAACTCATGCCATTACCATCATCAACGATAATTATTTCCCTCTCGGATTCATCATTAAGATACAATGTTACATTTTCCGCATCTGCATCATACGAATTTGCGATTATTTCTGCGATAACCGGAGGCAGGGTGTAATACATCTGAACCCCGAGGTGTTGGATGGTACTCGGGTCAAACTTCATTTCCAGAATTTCAGAGGATTTGGAGTCTTCAGGCATTATTATTAAAACCCCCTTCCGGCATACTTTCAATTATTGCTTCTGTCAGGCATCTTGCAAAAAGCGGCGGCACCGCATTACCCACCCACCTGCTGGTTTGTGACATATTCCCGTAAAAAACGTATGAATCCGAAAAAGTCTGAAGCGCTGCAGCTTCTCTGATGGAAATTGCACGCAATTGGGTCGGATGTCCGAATCTGCCGTTTGAAATACTGTTGCATTTGCATGTCAGAGTCGGGGACACATCGTTCCATTTCATACGTCCGTAAACATCTGTATGCCCCTTATGTTCTTCGTGACATTTAAGGCGCAATCTCTTCGGTAAATCAAGTCGTGAGCCGCCGTTCCTTCTGATGACTCTCAATCTTTTTTTATTGATTTCGTCCAGATCACGGCATTCATGGTTAAGAATTTTTTTATGTTTGGTTCCCGCCCTGATTACCGGAAACCGGGCAATTACATCTTTAACCGTAACATAAGGTGATTTGTTCTTGCCTGCATGGCTGTGAGTTGCCTCCGGAAGCTCCACTTCAGAATGCAGTGATGCCAGCAGAACGAGTCTCCTTCTCTTCTGGGGAACACCATAATCCTTTGCGTCAAGAATATCCGATGTGAAAAAATAACCTTCCCGCCTTAGAACCTCTTCAAATTCTTCAAATATTTTTTTCCCTTTTCCTTTTTTCAAGCCCGGAACATTCTCCGCAAAAATGAAATCAGGCTTTACTTCTGAAACCAGCCTTGCAAATTCGAGAAGAAGATTAACCCTTGAATCATTTCTTTTCTTTTTTCTAAGCAAATTCGAAAAAGGCTGGCATGGGGCGCATCCCGCAAGAAGGAAAAAATTTTCTTTTCTGTCAAGCCCCTCAAGAATGTCATCTTTAGTCACTTTTGAAATATCCTTGGAAATAAAAACAGCTCCCGGGTTGTTTTTTTCATATGTGTCCTTCAGTCCCGTATCATTATCAAATCCCTTTTTTACGGTTACTCCGGCATCAAGGAGCCCTCGTGTCAGGCCTCCTGCACCACAAAACAAATCGACAGCAATTATGTTTTTTGCCATTTTACGCACTGCCTTCTTCCCTCGGTCTTGCTGAAAGCTGATAATATGCGCGTACAGCACTTATTTATATCTTTCTCCAGGGAGTGCTCCCAGACCCGCACAACTTTCCAGCCGTTCTTTTTCAGTTCCTGATTGACCGATTTGTCTCTTTTGACATTGGAGTCGGTTTTTTTCTTCCAGAAGACCCTGTTTGTCTTCGGATTTGTAAAGCATTTGGGACACTTATGCCAGAAACAGCCATCAATGAAAACAGCAATTTTTCGCTTTGTAAAAACGATGTCAGGTTTGCCGGGGAGCTTGCAATGAAGCCTGTATCCCCTGGCACCCGATTTATAAAGAACCTTCCTTAACAGAATCTCCGGCTTGGTATTCTTCCCGCATATCCGGGACATACAGTAACTTCTCTGTTTTTCCGTAAGGACATCTGTCATAAGCCACTTAATATCAGTCTATTTAAAATGTTACTTATTCGTCCTCGCCTTGATAAAAGCATTTAAATCCGCAGGCATAATCCTCCACTGCTTAATCTTCGTGGCGCGAATCTGCCCCTCTCGGATAAGCTGCCTCACCCTATACTCGGTGAGTTCAAGCTGCTTGGCTGCATCCCTGACTGTAAGATAGCTTTTAGGCATATTACCAAGTCCATTCAATTTTATACAAGAATCCTATTGTTCGAAACGGTAACATTTTTCTCATCTCCCAAGTGACTTTCCGCCTATCCTGCGATATACACAGATTGTCAATCTCCTTCTCTAGATCAGAACCCCTGACCTGATATGCGTGCGCTTCAAGGCAAGGCCGTCCTTCCGGAAGAATGATTTCTATTTTGAGTTCCTTGACAGGATAATCCCCTAACAAGGCAGTGACCTCTTTGTCCAATAAATAACCATCTTGGATATCATAAGAAAGCTGGACTTCAAAAGATTTTCCGCGTTTTAGTTTCTTCGGAAATCTTAATGCTACTTTATATGCCCCTGCCTCTTTTTCTATAGCATTGGGGAGACCGAAGTTGGTTTGGAAATTACTCACGGCACCATCGGCGCGTATATGGTGAAATACAAATTCCTGTAAATGACGATGGTTTGGCACTATTTTCTTATTCAGAACAACTGCGGCATGTTTCCCCATAAGATCAAGGATGGTAATTATCTTGCTTGTGGACAGAATGGTAAAGGCTGGAAGAAAGTTGTCCCTATAAAAATTTAAAACAAGCAGCAGAGCAATAACCAAAACAAGAATACCTATAATCTGCTGGCCGGATAAAAATAAGACTAAGAAACCAGGCAAAGAAAGAACTATCCCAATGATTGTCAGTGCCTTTTCTGAACTCACTAGAGACCCCCTGCATTAATAACTATTAACTAGCTGTATCGCCCATTTTTACCTTCCTTGTAACGAGGTGTTCATTTATAAATATTATCCCGATTCCTGCATTTAACATTACTTCACATTATAACACATTGAAAAAATAAAGCACTTGAAAACAAATTTCTTCCCTAACCCTCAGCAGGATAGCCATTTACCCTCTTCAAAACCCATAAAATCGTCTTGCGGTACTTACACCAACGGTCAACCGATGACTTTACGAGAATATAAATCCAACAATACTGCTAAGTACAGCCACCCAGCACGCGTCGAGATGAAAGTTACGTCACCAACCCACACCTGGTTAGGCTTAGCAACTTCAAAACAACGGTTTAGCAAGTTCGGCGCAACCCATTCGGTATTCTTTGACCATGTTGTAATCTTGAAGCGCTTGCGGCGCTTGCTTTCAATGCCGTTTATTCTGCGTAGCCGCGCTACCCGATGCTTACCACAACAAATACCGCTTACCCTAAGAGCCTTCCAGGTTTTTATTACTCCGTAATTTTGCCTGGAAGCAATATGGATCTGCCGGATTTGATTTACTAAATATCTATCAGAGAGCGCTCTTTTGCTGAGCGGCCTGGTTTTCCACGCATAATAACCGCTGGGGCTCACTTTCAGGGCTTTGCACATTCTTCGGACCTCATGTTGACTATAGTGATCTTTGATAAAAGCGTACTTTACTTGAGGTCCCTGGCAAAGTACGCTGCGGCTTTTTTTAAGATGTCTCGCTCTTCACGGAGAGTGGCGTTTTCTTTTTTAAGCCTGGCTAACTCACTAAGCTGATCGTTTCTTGGTCTGCCGGAACCGGAGAAAGCCGCCTCACCCTTTTCACTAAGCTGATCTCGCCAGCGATAGAGCAAAGTACGCTTTACGCCCAGCTCTCAAGCTAATTCGCTGACAGGTTTATCGCCTGCGCTCAACAATTTCATTGCTTCAGTCTTAAACTCTTTCGTATGCCTTGCCATTGGACACCTCCTTATGCTATATTGTCTACGTTTTTAGGTGTCCGTCAAATACGGGTTAGCTCATCATGACCCCAAAATAGTTCTTTTTCACTTTGTATTGGTCTATCTTCTAGAAAAAATAATCAATAATTTTTTCAGTTTCTTTTTGCATGATATTCCCACCTAAAAGTTAAATTTTATATAATCGACTAAAATATTTATTAATTTGATTTGAAAATTATTCCTTTTCGATTAAACGCTTTAATCTCTTGACCGCATCTCTTGTTTCTTGCGAGAATGGATGTTTAGACAAGAAACTACCATCGATAAAACCAATCGATTTTGTTATAAAATCAGTGCCATGTTGAAATAGATCAGGTTTTTCTTTAAAATAAGCTTCAACCGCTGGTCTGGCTTTCTCAACCATATTATCGATATCTTTCAAAACCTGATGCTTACTATTATCTAAATCAGTAGGTATTCTCGAATTTAAGTTTTCTAAAACAGGAATATCGGGGAATTTCCATTCTGTATACGCTTTTAAAGTTTCTACATTGATCGGCTGTCTAAGAAAGGTTTCTTTTTCCGAATCACTTATTAATTCTTTATCGCGTTTTTTTACTTCTTCGGTAACTTTTTGCAAATTAGCGAAAGACTCATAAATAGGGATATCAATAAAACCTCTTATCTTTTTATCGCGTTTATTCTTTTGTACATATTCTAAATTATACTTTACGCCAGTGGTGTTCAAATTCATTATCAGGTGATTAGCAGCATTCTCATTTATTAAATCTTTATGGTCTTCGTATAACTTTTCAGGCATATCCTTGATTACAAGAATTTGTCTACTACATTTGGGAACCTTACGGTAAAAACAGATATGCGGGATTTTATTATTTACTACCCCTTCCCTTATTGATAGCATTGCTGAACTAAAAAGATTCACATCTGAATTAAAATTTGCGAACGAGAAATTTGTCAGCTGTACATGTTCCGTTATAAATCTCTCGACAATAATAATTACTTGACTCTTTAGTTGATCTATATTAGTCAATATCTTCTTCGTTTGACTATCTAATTCTTCTCGCAATATGTGTTCAGGCATCTCTTTATTAAGTCCGTCTTTATATTTTTGATTACTTGTATAAATCGAAAAAACATCTATATCGCAATATTTTTGTACATCATTATTAAATATTCTGGTTTCATCGTATTCTACTATCTTCTTTCCCTGCAAAATAAAACTGACATCATCAATCTCATTCACACATAAAGAGAATTTTGCCAGGTTATCCAAGAATGCTTTTTCATAATCTAACAACTCTTGCGGAGTAGCAAGCACATTAATTTTTGAGCGTGTCCAGTTATAGACAAACCCCTCTATAGTTTCATCCTCAATAGTTTTTGTTTCTTCTCCTTTTAATGAAATAGCTCCTAGTCGCAATAAGTACTCGACCAAATTGGTTTCGGCTTGATAAGTTCTCAATTCTAATGAATCGTCTTTCAACGGAGGAGATTTTCTTAAGAATAATTCTTTAAACCACGATATATCTATGAACTTATATAGGTCTGCCAGTAACAAATTATTTTGATGCCAGGACGAAGGAGCTCTATACTTGTTTAGATTGTATATCTGACCAAGCACTTTTTGAATGCTTGCATGGAATTGGGCTGATTCATCCAAAGATTCAATCTTTAAGATTGGTCTATCATAATTATCAAAAGTTTCTATATAATCTCTTATCTTAAAGTGCAATTCGAAGAAATCTGACTTTGATTGATAGCATAGCAAATTCCTAAAATCGTGATAGATCATTTTTTCAATAAAATTTTCATGAGGTTCATCAATTATCTCATCCACATAATCTTCTAAATCCTTAAAGTTTGGACGGCATATAAAAATTTTGTCACTAAAAAGAGTATAAGCGATATCTCTCTGCTCTTTTGATAGCTCAACTATATCGTACATCTCTTTTCCTGCAATAAAAACAAAAATCCCTGACGATAAAGTAAACAAATTCTTGAAAGTTGTAATGAGATCCGTAATTTTAACGTTGGTTGTTTGCTTAATTTTATCCATTTCATCTATTACAAATATTATTTTATATGGTTTTTCTATTGAAGATGCCCCATCTAGCAATGCATAAAGGTCGTATTCCAAATTACTTACACTTTTGTCACTAATATATAACTCTTCTACGGAGCTACTGGTCATTGTTGCTTTCTTCTTAGCGATATATTTAAACAGTCTATACGATAAAGTTTTGGGGTATAGGAAAAATAACGACCCAAGCAAAATATTCAGGACCAAGTTACTTTGGGAAGCCTGATAAAAGAACGTCATCCCAATAATAACCCCCAAATAACTAAGGAAATTTCTAACTTGTTCTTGATCAAGACTGAACTTGCCTTCTATCTCATGCTCTTCTTTCTCTTCTTGCTCAGATTCCTTTATTAATCTGTTCTCTTCTTTTATTTGAGTTTTATCAGAAACAGCCTTGCGATAAAGCATATCCAGTTTTTCTTGCAAACTTTTGTCAAGCTTGCCTTTCGCTGCAGTATAAAGCCTTCTTATTAGATTAATTATTATCTTTTCCTCTAGCTTTTCCGCACTAATTTCTAAAACGTTTTTACATTCCGACAAGCTTTCTTCAATTATAAGTTGGGAGGAGTTTATGAGAACAGGAATTATTCTTTTATTTTTCTGTGTTGCTTTATATAAAGCTTCATATACTAATGCTGTTTTACCTACGCCTCTTTCACCACTAACTAGGAAACACCCTTTTTCTCTCCTTAAGAACCAATTCTCGACCTTATTCTTCTCCTCTCTCCGCCCTACAAAATGCCCTTGTGATTTTTCGTAATGAGGAAAGTAATCCCAATCTTTTTTTAATGCTAATTTTAATTCTTCATTTAGCATATCCCACCCATATTTATTAATTTCAACGATTCTGAACTAAAAATACAAAAAATCTGATACTCTAGCAATTATACCTTACCTTCTTCTAATAAATTAATGAGCGAATCCTTTTTAGTAATATCTGAACGTTCCTAGAGATAATCCGGACCGAATCCGCCTAACCTATTGCGGTTACGGCAGGTTATACCGGAAGTGTCTCACACCTTGGCTCAATTATAATCCTCATTGTGTAATCAGACAAGAGGAAAGTGTCACCTATAAAGTAGAGAGTATCGAGTGAGGAGTATTGAGTGACAGGCTAATATCAAAGAAGAAAAAAAGATTGAGCATTTGAGCAATAGAACATTTGACCGTCCGCCACTAATACGTTGGCGAGACTAATCGCAATTGACCTTTGCTCTATTTTATATTGTCCGATTGCTCTCTTTTTTCCCGCCTACGGCGGATTCAATGATGATAGTACCAGATATGGGAGAAAAATGGCGGGAAAAACATTTGAAAGCCGAAATTCGAAATTTGACCGCAATCGAAATATTTCTCAGCTTCTTCAATTTTCTACTATCGATTTTCGATTGCTCTCTTTTTTCCCGCCTACGGCGGATTCAATGATGATAGTGCCAGATATGGGAGAAAAAATGACAGGAAAAACATTTGAAAGTCGAAATTAGAAATTTGACCGCAATCGAAAGATTTCTCA
>Ga0209340_1000961_pt1 | contig 24099 bp, 29 predicted proteins | sample EPASupsiteSAE323_FD_187266 | JGI IMG/M metagenome (GOLD analysis project Ga0209340, IMG submission 187266) | Bioremediated contaminated groundwater from EPA Superfund site, New Mexico - Sample SAE3-23 (SPAdes) (version 2) | ecosystem: Environmental > Aquatic > Deep subsurface > Groundwater >... | reverse complement strand
CCATTTGATAAAAAAAGGTTAATGCTCATTGTTAAAGGATCTTTCGGTGTAAATCAATTAATTCAAGGAGACGAGTGATATTTGAGGAGATAAAAATTTTAAGGATATGAGAGCGCTGAGACCCCCCCTGAATAGTTACAAATTTTAATCACTATGTAATTTCATCTCAATACCCTTCTTTGAATTATTCTTTGCGAGATTCCAACATAAATCAATTTTTTTTCATTAATGACATAATTGGGATTAAAAAAATTAAGAATATTATTGATTATCGATTACTTGAAAGATTTTCTCATCCCATCGTAAGACCAAAAAATGATGAAAATGTTCCAGATTTTTTTAAACAAGCTCTTGAAAAAACAGATATTCCGTCAAATGAGAAGATTAAAGAAATATTTACAGATGTTGAAGATACGTTTATTTCTCCAGAATGGAGAGAGAAAATTAGGGAAACCGACGAAACAACTTACACCTCCAATAATGAGGGGGTCTCCGGAATTGGGGCAGGAGAGGAAGCAATATTATGTATCAATAAATTTGACGAAGCCATTTTTATCCCCTTAACATTCTCAGTAATGGTGAGAAAAGGAGAACTCTTTGATGATATTTATATTAATGAAGATTTAACTGAAGGAAAAGTGGAAAAAGAACTTAAAAATCAAGAAATTCTCTTAAATAAGTCGGGATTTTTTCTTTCATATAGAAAAATATTTTTCAAATTTATGATGGAACACGGAAATAAAGTACGGTTCCCTAAAATACCATATAAATGGATTGGATACGAAAATCTCTATAATGATTCAATCCTTTGGATTAAATTAATTGAACATGCAATAGAAAATTATGCTAAAACATATAATGAAGATATTAAGAGTGCTGAATTCGCCATTTCAGAAAAAATTATCGAATCAGATATTACTGCAAAAACGATTGGAACAGTGATGGGATGGTTCAAGCATTATGATGAAATATTGTTAAGTTCGGGAATCTATCGATTGTACCGAACAGAACATCCTTTTAAATTTGGCGATCTTCAAAACATTTTCAAGGTGTTATGTGATTTTATTCAAAGCGATGAACTTTTATTAATCGATCCTGGACGTATTTATGCTGCATCTTTGTGTATTCAAGATTTCAGACGGAAAGTATTTCAAAGTTCAAAAAATGATGATGCGTCATTTATTAGCATTAAATCCAAATTTAATAAGGAAATATCACAGATTCTTATTAATACAGAGACTTTTATTCCACTAATTATAAAAAGAATAACATTAATAAAAGCAGTAGAGCCACTGAAGATAAACCCACATTATCGTGAATATATTGCAAGTAATTAATGGAGAGACACTATTTAACAATATTTTTCGTTGGGATTTGGAGATGATGCTGTTGAGGGTATTATGGGTTTTTAAATGAATCGGCAATCCAAACCTCCAGAAGCCTACATCTATCTCATAACATATGACTTCCCGGCTCCTGTAATTGCCACTTGATTGCTGACCAGGACTGGATACAGCCGGCATTCTCCGGGCTTCTGGAAAAGAGCCGTTACCTTATCGATATTAGGGGATACACAGCATGGGATCTGTAATCTGTCCCTTCTGCAATCCAGGACCGAATGATATTGTCCTGCAAAATGAGTCGGCATATGCCCGATGTGATAAATACCCGGTTTCTCCCGGCCACCTGCTCATCTTTGCCAGACGGCATATTCCTTCAATATTTGAGGCAACCTCCAGAGAGATTGATGATCTGTGGGACCTGGTTTTCAGAGCGAAAGAATATCTGGATCAGAAATATTCTCCAGAGGGATACAACATCGGGATCAATGATAGTGAATCAGCTGGTCAGACGGTTATGCACCTGCTTATCTATCTTATTCCCCGGTATAAAGGTGACATGAATGATCCACGGGGCGGAGTGAGAGGGGTTAATCCGGAGAAGCAGAAATACTGATATTCAGTGGGGGGAATGTATTAATGAGTAATATAAGATCACATAAATATCAATTTTTTGATATTTTCCGATTCGATATCAAGCTCTTTTTGTCAGACATCAGGATTGAAATATATTAAAAACCGGCCATCATGGATGAATGTATTCTATATTTCTCACTTGATACCTCAGTGAAGGACCGGGCTGAGAAATCCGGCAGACAAATGTCTGACAAAAAGTTTTGTTTATATGGCTTCTGTGCAATAGGGATACCGGGGATAACCCAATTACAAATACTCACATCATCCCCATATCCTGCCAATCAGGTAAACAAAGATACCCCCGATAATGGAACCAATAATTCCACCGATAATTGCAGATTTGTATGCAATGGTATGACCTAAAACCTGAAAATGTCTTTCTTTTTCTTCTAAAACCCGCTCTTCGGCATCCTTTTTGTTCTGATATTCTACAAGAGCAGGATATTTCCTATTAATTTCTGTGCAGTATTCCTGCAACTTCTGTGATATTGAAACGAATATTTTTACTTTTTCAATATCAGGATCTCCGATATCCTTGTCCGCTTTTAAAAGAGGTATCTCCTGCAGGCATTGATCTACTTCAGGAACAATAACCGGGTAATAATCAGGAAATACCGTCACTATGGTTTCCCGGGAAAAACCTTCCATCTTCCGGTAAATTTTTTCTTTCTGGTAAATTCTAATGTAATCAAGCAGATCATACGTTGCCCGGTAAACATGACGAAATACCGCATCCAGGTTCTCCTGGAGATATTCGCCATTTTTATCTTTGAAACCACACTTAACACTAAAAACCCGCATCAGGTGATCGAATGAGTCTTTTATCTCATTAATTGGAGGAATAAAAGATTGATCCTCCAGTTCTTCGGCATATATTGACAATGCCTTATAATAGGAGTATAATTCAGTAATATCGTGAATTTTTTGACTTTCGTCAGAAGAAAAGGAGAGAACCATGTATTCAGGATAACTTCAGGGAGAAGATCCGTTTTTTATCGGTTTCAAATTCTTCTTCCGTAACAATCCTGCCCAGAGCTAACCTGACACTTCCCATTCGATATCGGAGGGCATCCTTCTTTAGCTGATATTTATCAACCTTAATCGGGCGTAAATCCCTGTCCCATACATCCATCTCAACCGACATTGTCTTTCTCTTTTTTACCCGGAATTCAGTAATCTCTTATCTTAAGTCTCTGATATTAATGATTTCTTATGAGTTCTGTTCGGTGTAGAAATCTCCATAGGTATTGGATTGAATAAAAGAAATAGTCTGGGAAATAACCCGGTGATACCGGGAAATATACTCCAATCCGGGTACCGGGAGTGAACCCGCGCAATTTTTCAAAACTCATTTCCGCTTCCTCGCTGTAATCAGACTCCCGGACGGAAGCACCTGAAACACATTCACACTCGCTCCAGCCGAGATCAACTTGATGGCAATCACGATCGGTTTCGGCTCGGTCACGGTGTTCGTCGTCGAAAAGACCTCGTTTTCATACAGCGTTTTACCAATCAGCTCCCAGGTCTGAAGGGTGACCTCGTCCACCCCCGGATCCTAAAATGTGTGTACCGGGTTCTGGTCATGGGAGATCGACCCATCCCTGAATGTCCAGGTGTAATCCGGCCTGCTGCTCCCCGTACGGGTAAACTGCTCCATCAAAGGAGTCGGTCCTTCGCTGATATCAGTACCTATCGGAAATAATCCTGCCATCTTTTCACTCCTTCTCCGGATTAGCAACCACGATCAGATGCTTCCCCTCCCTGACCTGTCTCCCTTCCTCGACCAGCCGGGAGACGTTCCTGCTGATCGTCTGCCTGATCACCTGCAATACTTCGGCAACATCAATAAACGTCGCCTCTGTTTTACATGCAAAAAAATGTACCACATCCTCGTCTTTTACCTTCATTCTGGGTAATGGAACATCAAGTTGTGTAACATCAGGCTCCGGTGATGGAACATAACCTGATGTAACATGTTCCACCTTCAGGTCTGACCTGATGATCATCGTAAACATCTCGATACTCACCATCAGGGTAATGAGCGGGACCGCATGGGCGGTCCGGCGGATGATATCCAATTTCCTTCAATGATTCAGTAAACCCTTGAAGTCTTCAATTTTTTCGAAGAGTTACTCTTCCATCACGAAAACACGTTACAACTTCATCATATGAATTAACTGGACGACAATTTTTTTAAATCGGTTCTTTCCTCTATCTAATTCCCAATGACTCGGGATCTCCCCAAGCCATGGAACCCCCGAATGCTTATACTCCGGATACGGCTGTAACCCTTCCATCAGATCCCCTCCAGCAACCTGGTAATCTCATCAGGTCCGGGTATCTGCCCTTCCAGCTCCTGGGGAAGTTCACTGACAATCCGATAGGTTGCAACACCAATCAGTCTTCTCGCGTCCCGGAGAGCATATTCCACGATGGTTCGACTCTTTTCATTACCTGGGATAACGGGGTGTCTGGCCCCTCTAATTTCTCCAACCTCTGGTTGGAGTTTTCTCCCAGGGAGAGGAGGAATAGAGGATGAGCCCTTTGTGAACCCTTTGAGCCCTTGCAAAATATCTACAATAAACGTTTAAATCCGCATTTAATAGATGGATATCATTCATTCAAATCAGCCACCTGGTAGTATGTTCCTTTACCGGTGGTCCCTTTCTTTACTATGACACCAGACCGTACCAGGGCATTGAGATCACGGGAAGCAGTACTTTTGGTAACCCCGGTGATAACCTGATAATCTGCATTTGTACCTCTCCCTTCCCTTTTGAGATACTCAAAAAAGTGAATCTGGCGTTCGGAAAGACCCAGCTGAAGAAGTTCCTGCCGTAAATTTCGCTCACGCCTCAGGTAACCACGAACTGCCCGCCATCCTGTCTGAAAACCGGTTCAGGAAACTTATTTTCACGACACAACCGAATCATGTCAAGCGTTCCGGTTCCGGCCTTCTCGATAGATCTGGTCAGGAAAAGCGATTCACAGAGAAGTGGATTCGCCGGGATAGAGGCATGGGGCTCAGCAAGCTGTTGGATTGTCATATCCAGAGGAAGAGAACCCGGATCCCAGATCTCAATCCGGTCAGAAAAGATCATCACCTGTACACTGGCATTAGATACATAATAGCGATGGGCCACAGCATTTACAACCGCTTCCCGAATCACCTTAAGAGGAAATTCATACTCAACCCCTCCGGCGACTTGATTTTCACTTGGAATAACTCTCCGATCTACCTTTGCAAGGACAAAATCAACCGCCTGATCGATCAGGTCAAACAGCGTTCCTTTAAAAATCTGGTATGATGGAATTGGTTTTAAACAACCTTTCCATGAAAATGCAGACATTTTACCTCATAAGGCAATATGAATCGCTGGGGATTTTTCCCAAAGAGCAATAGTGCTCCGGCAGCAGGTCGTCCACCATCCATAAGATTAAGATGAGTAAGTGTATCCGTTGGGGAGGTATTTTCTGGAAGAGCAAATCCTCGTTCATTCCGGGCAACTTTGAGAAACCATTCAATCTTTTCTCCAGAAATATCATCCAGGGAAGCATCCGGATAAGCAGAGGCATCAAACGGCTTCGTTCTTATGTACTTCTGATCGGTTAGAAAGGATATCAGACTGGCATACACCAGGGTAATCAGTTCAGGTATACTGAAAAACCGGCGTCTAACCAGGTGACGTTCAGACAGGTGAATAAGATCCTGCATCCGTAAATATCAACTTTTTTTCGGGATACCTTATTACCTCTGCTCCTCAAACATACCTGCAGGCATGATTACTATTGATCAGGTTGAACTGGCCATACGCAATCTGCCGGACGACCTGCTTCAGAGGATACCTTCAGTAAGACCCATGTGTCATGCCGGGAGCGGTCGAGATTTTTATGGTATCCTATACGTGACAGTATCTCGCTCACCAATTATGATGCCGATTCTATCCGCACCACGCTGGAGACCTGGGCAGACGGTATCGCCGCACTAGCTTAAATCCACCCTCTTTTCGCATTCCATCAACCGGAGCAGATGGCATTCAGGATAATTCGCTTGAGTTCATCAGGAGGGATAACCCGGTTTTCGGTTCCGACTCTGATGTATGCCGTCCCATCAAGGAAATTGGGTTTATTGGTTCTTCTGGGACGGTAACGATCACCAGGTGAACACCTGATTCATTGATAACCCTGATGTCAAGGAATATTTCGGGCTTAATCCGGGATGCTATCTGTTGTGAGAACTTCCGAATGCTGTGATCTGACGGCGTGATACCAATCGGCCCTCCGGTGTCTGAACGGCCAAAGGTGATGATCCATCCCCGATGGTTGAGAAATCCTCAGGCCGATTTCAGGGATGGCTCTATCTGGGAGAATGAGCATTTAAATTCATGGGTGTCAGACCCCTGAAAGGTCAAGTTACAAATTCTCCTGTGAAGGCGTCGATAATGAAAATATTTTCATTCATATCAATTATTGAAGATGTTTCAGCAACTCGGGAAGATCATAACGTACTGATCGCCAGATTATTCCTGTGTCAATTTTCGCATACGAATGGATGAGGAAATCTCGTGTCTTTGCATATTCTGACCATTGAACGCTGGGATACCTGTTTCTTGTTTCTGGTGAAACCATTTTCGCCTCTTCCCCGATGACTTCCAGGCACCGGATGAGAGCATACTGAAGTTGACGATCCTGTTGTAACTCTTCCAGGGTCTGATCTCCAAGAAAGGTGATGGCATCAGCAGCCATGGTCCTGATATCTGCAAGGAGTGAGAGATCACGATCCATAGACCTGTACCATGGTTGAAAGTACTTCTTGTTTGAGGATAGGGTTCATAAATTCATCAATAGCCCCCCTGGTGATGAGATCCACCTTCCGGTTATAGATCTTCTCCAGATCTGCCTCCATTGATGCAAGCGTCAGGAGTGTCGGTTTAGCATCGAAGGTGAATTCTACGACCAGATCGATGTCGCTGTCATTGGTTACCTCATCACGAAGAGTTGACCCGAATACCCAGATCGCAGAGATATGATATTTTTTACTGAACGAGGTCAGTGTCTGGGGGTTTACAGAGAGATTTTTCATGCTACGAGTTCTCCGGTGAAAGCATTGGATAAGAGAGAGTCATATAACGACTCACCATGGAATTCAGTAATCGTTTGTAATATATGTATATGGAGTATTTAGGTTATCTGACTTTACCCATTCAATAAAATCCCCATAATTATCTAGTGGCCCTAGTCACTTAAAATTGATAGTATACTTTCAGAAAATTGAGATAAAAATAAAGAGACAAAGACCAGTTGGCTCATCTCTTACTTTTTATAAAGACCTGTAACTGATCATTAAACCTTTAAGGAAACAGAATGATGTTCCTATTTTCGGGTTCTTCGTCCGTGATTTTTAAATATCATGGATTCATGATAGATATGTACGACATGATATTTTAGTTAAAGTGCTACGTCTCCACGCTCCTTTGTGCGAACCCTAATAGCTTCCTTAATTGGTATAAGGAATATTTTACCATCACCGATGCTACCAGTATTAGCTATATCACAAATGATATCTACAACCTTCTCAACCTTCTCATCAGAGACAACAATTTCCAGTTTTGTTTTTGGGATGAAATCTACCACATACTCGGTTCCACGCCATTGCTGGGTGATTCCCTTCTGTTGACCCCTTCCTCTCACTTCGGAAATTGTCATTGATCCTGCCCCGATAGAATCAAGTGCTTCTTTTATCGAATCGATTTTTTGTGACCTGATAATTGCCTCAATTTTTATCATCTTAAACACCATCCAGATTAGGTTCAGTTGAAACATAGTCAGGATAAGCAGACATGCCATGTTCTCCAATATCAAGTCCCTCGATCTGTTCGCGATCCGATACCCTGATACCAACGGTCTTTTTCAGGATGTAGAACATTATTGCACCCATGCCAAATGCCCAGATAAATACTGTTACGGCACTGATAATCTGGGATACCATGAATCCGGCATTACCATATAAAAGTCCCGAGACTTCTCCATACGTTCCGTCGGCAAAAAGACCCAGTGCAAGGATTCCCCAGATACCATTGACTCCGTGTACAGAAATTGCACCCACCGGATCATCAATATGCAGTTTCCAGTCAATGAACCAAACACTAGCAACAACAAGAACACCAGCTATCAAACCGATCAGAATCGCAAGTGAAGGATTAACCCATGCACATGGAGCAGTAATTGCCACTAATCCGGCAATCACACCATTTCCAGTCATAGGAACATCAGGTTTGCCATATTTCTTCCAGGTTACCAACATTGCAGCAACTCCACCAGCTGCTGCTGCCAGAACGGTATTTGCTGCGATAATAGATATCCTGAGATCAGTAGCTGCTAGTGTACTTCCCGGATTGAATCCGAACCAGCCAAACCAGAGAATGAACACACCTAGGATGGCTAAGGTTATACTATGACCAGGTATACCATTTGGAGTTCCATCTTTACGGTATTTGCCAATACGGGGGCCAACAAGCCACGCACCAGCGAGAGCTATAAAGCCACCGACAGCATGAACAACACCAGATCCTGCAAAGTCAAGTGCTCCAAGCTGGGAAAGCCATCCGCCACCCCACATCCAATGCCCATATATAGGATAGATAAAAGCCGTCACAACAAGGCTAGCAATACAATAAGTACTGAACTTGGTACGTTCTGCCATAGCACCTGATACTATGGTAGCTGCCGTTGCACAGAAGACCATCTGCCAGAACCACATTTCAATAGTAGTGACATCATAGGCATCACCCCAGAGGAAGAAACCATTAAGACCAACCATCAAACCGGTTATACCAGTAGCAGAACCCATCATCAGTGCAAATCCAATTCCCCAGTATCCCAGTGCTCCAATACAGAAATCCATCATATTCTTCATCATGATGTTTGCTGCATTCTTTGCACGGGTTAAACCTGCTTCAAGTAAGGCAAAACCCGCCTGCATACTCATGACGAGAAAACCACAAATAAGGACCCAGCAAAAATTCACCGCTGTTTCAGGATTTTCTTCATAAGTTTGTTTACCTGAAGGATCTGCAGCCAAAACGGGAGAGATCAAAACAAAAAGACAAGAAAAAACGATAACCAATAAAAAAATTTGTTTTTTAATCATTACATTCTCCTTTTACATTATAGAAGGATATTTCTTTCTACCATTATATATATCTTTTTAAACAGGGCCCTTCTAAAAATACTAATAATTTTACATCAAAGTGATCTTAAGGCCATTTCGGATAAATGTATGAGAAATAGTGTTACTAATAATTTTATTGGTAACTAGATCTGTTTTTGACATTCCGAATGTGATCCACCCTTTATATACTATTGACAATCCAATCTGAGCCACCCCCTTAGGTAATTGACGACATGTGGAACCATCCAAAAGGTGGTGGGGGTGATTTCTGTGGATGAGATCAACCAGATCCAACAGTTATACGAAAAGTACAAATCAATCAGACAAGTATCAAAAGAACTTGGTATATCTCGAAATACTGTAAAAAGGTATATAGAAAGTCTAATTAGTGTCCAAGAAGGCAATGCCGTTGAAATAGTTTCAATCAATCGGAAAGTCAAACAGCCAAAACGAGTTTTGACAGATGATCTCATTAGTCTTGTTCACTCTTATCTTGAGGATAATCAAACTAAACCAAGAAAACAACGATTATCCGGAACTGAGATCCACCGAATCGTTCAAGCACGTGGATATCAGATAAGTTATTCATCAATACGAGACATAATCCATGATTGGAAGGATTCTCATCGCCATCGAGACGTTCTTATCCTACAAGATCCTCCAGAAGGTTATCGAGCAGAATTTGACTGGGGTTATGTTGACCTGACCCTGGGTAATGTCATTCAAAAAATTTCTTTGGCTATCTTTACTATGAATTATAGTCAATATCGGTTTGGACGATTATATCTCAATCAAACAACATTTGATGTCATTCAGGCCCATATAGACTTTTTTAACGAAATAAAAGTAGTTCCTAAAGTAATTTTTTATGATAATGCAACAACGATTTATGACCTTCGAAAAAAGCAGTATAATCAAAGATTCCTTCTTTGTGCAACCCATTACCAGTTTATTCCAAATGTGTGTAATCCTTCTTCTCCTCATGAAAAAGGTAGTACAGAAAAATCGGTATCTGTTGTTAGAAAAGCTGCTTTCAGTGAAAAAATTCGTTTCAATTCTCTGGCTGATGCAAATGATCATTTAAAGAATTGTTTAATCGGAATCAACAATCAACATGTTCATAGGCGTACAAAAGTTCCAACACAATTACTATTGGAGGAGATTACAGAGATGTTTCCTCTTCCAACCTTGGAATTTGCTCATTATGAACTCCGTACATCAACAATTAATAAGTACAATCTGATAGAGATTTACAAGAACTTCTACTCAGTCCCAGATACTTTTTGTTCGAAAACAATTCTTGTCAAAATATTCTCTAATCGGATAGAGATGATGGATAATGACAAGATCATAGCGGTTCATGAAAGAAAAATGGGTCGTGGGGAGTATTCTTTACAGACAGGTCATTATATCCGGACATTTGATCGTAAACCCGGAGCCATAAGACACTCAAAACTTCTTCGTTCACTGGATCAAGACATCCAGAATCTTTTTGAGATGTATTATATTGACCACCCGAAAGAATTTTTGATTATTCTAGAAATAATTCGAGATTCATCTCCCCAAGCTGTTGTTTATGCTCTCGAAGTTTGTAAAGAACATGGTCTGATTGTAACGCCGGATCTATTGAAACTCTTAATATTTGAACCCAAATCCAGGATGATTGGTACAGAGAACTGGAATATTTCTGAAATAGAGGTCCCTGAGCCTGATCTTCAGGTCTTTGACAAAAAATTGGAGGGAAATTTGCATGAATGCAAACACATTACAAGATTACTGTAAAAGTCTTCACATTTCTATGGTTTACTCAGTATATGAGAGCAAATATGCTGAAAATCCTGAGGTTACTGCTTTTTTGAAGGATGCCCTATCTGCAGAGTTACATACTCGTAAGTTAAACAAACAGATGAAAGCATTAAAACTGGCAGGTTTTCCTACGGTAAAGCGTTTTGAAGATCTAAATTTGGATGCTCTTCCAGATGATGGGAGACGATCCGTTCCTGATCTTCAAACATTAGAATTCTTGAAAGAACGGAGAAATCTTATTTTAATTGGTAATTCAGGGACCGGGAAGACACATTGTGCAATTGCAATCGGGGTCCAGGCTTGTTTGAATGAGTATAAAGTCCTGTTCAGAACTGCAGCGACTCTGATAAATGAACTCTATGAAGCAAAAAAACAGAATCGATTGTCATTTCTGATTAAAAAACTCAAACAGGCGGATTTGTTAATTATTGATGAGTTGGGATATATATCATTTGATCTCGAAGGAGCAGAATTATTGTTTCAACTTCTCGCAGCAAGATATGAGATTCAAAGTACCTTGGTAACATCGAATCTTATGTTTTCTGAATGGGTGAAAGTTTTCCATGATAAAACATTAACTGCTGCGTTATTGGATAGAATAACGCATAGGGCGTTAATTCTTAATATGACTGGAAATAGTTACCGAAGGAGAGAAGACTAATCAGAAATGTCGTCAATTGCCTTAGTGGGTGGATCACTTTTTGAATTGTCAAGTGGCTCAGTTTTGGATTGTCAGAAACACTAGATCTTGAATAATTTGGCCTTAATCTCACTTTGATAAACGAAATTTGTAATATTTAATAAACATAGACCGAAAATGTTTTCTTTTTTTCATATACATTAAAATTTGCCCCAGTGGGGGCACGAATTTCGAATACTGTTCCCCCTTTCGAGAATAATGGTTGGATGTAGTGCAAGATCATAATGGTTCTCCAAGTTTACGGAAAGCACACTCAAAATACTCCCTGGTGTGCTAATCGCCTCATGAGGATCCGGTTACCTGTTATCTTTAAGAAAATAGATTTCAGATGGAAAAATTCGACCTTCAATAATGAAAAAATAAAAAATCGTTTTATCTTACAAAGAGACCTTGCCTTATCCAAAAAGCTTATGAGATTTAAAACAGAATAATAATATACAATATGTAAGAAGGAATATTCCTTCCAACATTTCATTAGTACCATGAAAATGATTCAGATAGTTGCAAAAGCGGAGGATATCCAGTCTATTATTACCGGACTGGATAAGATCGGAATTCATGGTATGACCAGAATGAAAATTGCAGAGTGGAACGAATTCATCCGCTCACAGGAACAGGATCCAATCTATCCGGACAGTTCTCTGGAGATTGTTATGACGGTGATCCCTGAAGAATTCGTGAATTATGCAATTTCTTCAATCGAAACGGGATTATATGAACATTCAAAAAAAAATTCCAAAGGATTACTGAAGGATATCCACATCTCGATATGTGAAGTTGAAAAAGAGTTTGATATAACCTGATTCCTGCATTTGTGGTGGTGAAATAATGAAGCGGATATTTGCAATCGTAAATGAAGACATGGTTGATCCAACCAGGAAACTCCTCAATGATATCGGCATTACCAGTATTCACACCATCCATGCCTTAGGAAAAGGCAATTATATTAAAAATAAGGCTCAAAAGATCAATACTCCGTTATTGAAAAGTGAAATTGCACATTATTGTCTCAATAGCAAAGGACTGATTACCGATTCAGTGATGAGAAAAAACCGAAATCTAATCGAGAGAGAACTTAAACACGGGTTTCATCCAAAACGGATGGTGATATTTACAGCCCATGATAATGAAATAATGAATGTAATCTATAAATTAAATATTATGTATGCCGGATGGGGCAGAGGAAAAGGAAAAATATTTGTTTGCCCAATTCCTGATGAAACCATCAATTTTGACAATGTCTCATAATATTCCTGATTTTGCCTGCCATTAAACTCCAGGTAAGGAATCAAGTGGCAATTACAAAGGAATATTGAAGTTCATAGATCATCTGAACGTACCATTTGATAATAACCTGGTTGAAGGGCACATTCGGATGATGAAAGTGAAAATGAAAATCTCAGGGGGATTTAGGGACTTTTCAACAGGGAGAGCGATAACTCTTATCAGAAGTTATATCTCAACTATTCGAAAGAATCGGGTTAATGTTATTGACGGGTTGATATCAGTATTCGAAAATGCACCATGGTTACCGAAAATAAATTTTAATTAGTATTTGAACCATTAACAACAATTCTGGTGTATCGACTAATTGAATAGTTACTTATATCAATATTTTTGTCATATTAGGATTCAATCCAGATTAATTCGTTTCAAGATATCTTCCCAAATCTATATAATAAAATTACTGCTATCAAATTAGTATTCTATTCTGCGTTTACAAATTCAATATATAAATAACCCCAAAAACGCTTAGAATATTCTGTTAGCTGTCACTTTTCCCACATAAACAACAGCCTCCCTCCGGTCCAGTATGTCGAATCATCTTGTGAATATCCCGTTAATCTGGATTTAAACCTAGTTATGCCCCGGAATTAGGCCGAGGATATCGTTTTTATATGGGGCCTGGATGGCCGGATCTTGAAGTCAACCTTGCATTTATATAGGCCGGAAATTTATTGTCATAGCGTCCGGATATATCTCAATAATTTCGGACCTTTTTTAAATCTAGAGAGATATTAAGGCCCTGATTTTGATTTTAATTTGAAAGAGAGATTAACTTGCTAATTTAAGGTTTAAATTAGAAAAAATCCTCAATTTGTGAAGTAAGATAATTAGGTTATAAGTAAAACAGAAAAATCGATATTTAAAGCTTAATTTATCTACAACTTATCATTGATGAATCATACTATGCGGGTATTATTCCAGCATAGAGCAGTTAAAATCCGACTGATACGATTTGTGGAATGATTTGGTCCTGTAGAATACCCGAACCTCCCCGACGGTCCGGATGATTCCCGGTCTGTTGGATATTAACCGGATAACGGGGATTACCCGACCCATGTCCGGACTGTGCCGGGTCTGTGATACAGAGGTTTGCCTTATATCCGGACACGGAGAGCAGGATACAGGTCTCCGAGACGCGGCTTACAGGAAAAGGTCCAGGCCACTTGCTTGTTACAGTCAGGAAGTTCGGGGAATATGGCAGGCGTACCGGTCCCTGTATCAGGAATCCTGCCTACTGTGCCGGAAGTGTGATCTATGAATGAGAGCATGAAGCTGAAGGAGATGAATCAGGGCTAAGGCAGTAGACCAGGTCACCTGAATAGCAAGGCGGAGTACTACCGGGAAAACCGGGAGATTATCCAGATAGATATTACACAGAAAAACCTACAAAAATTCACCTGATTATATGTAATCGTATATTCCAAACATTCTGGTATACGCCGGTAGGGAATTCCTGACCGGTGAAAAACATGGATAAAGCAAGGTAAATCAGTATGTCCATACCTTCAAATTCATAGGAGCGATAATAAACAGACTGACATTATTAAAGTATTGAAAAGATATATATAATTTATAAACGGTAGGAGGAAAAATGGAGAAATCAACTTACCCCTTGGCAGGAGAAATAAACCTGAGAGAGATGACGGCACCCTGTGGTCTCGACTGCTTTAATTGTCCTGGATATCTGGCAAACGATAATGAAGATATCAAAAAACAGTTATCATCCCGGTTTAAAGCATATGGGATGCCGGATGACAAAGTTACCTGCAGTGGATGCCGAAAGGAAAATGGGATCTGTCCTCTCGGTGGAGTTCGGACCGAGCCATGCAAGGTATATACCTGTGTCAATGTAAAGGGCATAGAATCATGTGCTGACTGTTCTGACTTCCCCTGTGATAATCTTCATCCATACGCGGATATGGCATCGGAAGTCCCACATAACACGAAAGTGTTTAACCTGGCTTTGATCAGGAAGATGGGCGTGGAGAAGTGGGCCAAGGAGAAGGCAAAACTCGTCAAAGAGACGTACTTCGGAGGAAAATGGAATATTTAGGGAATTTTGTTAACACTTCATGTTGAAATATTTATGTGTGGAATGCTGCCGGGAGAACCCGGAATGGCCGGGGATGTACGTCGCGGAAAAAAGGAGTGTTAACTGGTGAATAACCAATTTTCAAATCCGCAGGTATTCCTTGGATGGGTGTACGTTATCCGGGTTGTATTCTTTTCCCACCGGATGGATGGATCGACCTTGTTCTGTCAACAAACCTGCCCACTGATCGTTCCCCGCCGGGACAAAGAACTCATCTCCCGGTCTGAATTGCAGGTTCAGAACACCATCAGGTCTGATAATCATACTCTACGGTTCCGGGAAGAAGCGTCAGATCACTAACAAAATGGACTCCTGATAAAACTTTTTTCACCGGTAGATCAGCAACCGGTGCCAGGGCGTGCCTGAAGAGCTCAAGATCTGTCGGACCGGTCCAGGCCCCTTTAACCGTGACATTACTCAAGTGGTAACTGACCAGTTGATGTATTTTCAGGCTGCCATCCACATCAGGGATGATCTTTATGAGGTAATTTGGAGTGTTTTCGAGAGATTCTTTGATATCATCCGTGGGCAGAGTCTGCCATTTGTATCCCATAGTCCCCCTGGCAACTTCGAGTTCTCCGTAATAGAGCCTTCCAACAAGGGTGTCTTTGCTTACGGGATCAACTCCCAGTGAAGGAAGACCATATTTTTTGGGAAATCCCCATATTTCCCTCCCAGCTAGAATGGCAGGTTCATTGTCCAGGTACATGGAGAGAAGAAATAATCCTTTGGTTCCATTGAATTCCACGGGGATTACCTGTCCTGACTCGGTATAATCGCCAAGTCCGGATGAATCCGGCATTCTGATAAATTCATACTTGACTATCGGCTCTACGACCTTCAGGGGATAGGGAACTACTTTTTCCAGGGCGGCAGGATCTGTCTCATACGTGATAATGAAATATTCCCGATCCGTGAATTGGTATGGGGGGACAGGATATGCAGGGCTATTGATTGGCATGCCCAGAGTATTATTATCGGCTTTTTGTTCCACAGAAGCAACGGTTGTGGTTGTTACCAGAAGCAGTATCAAAATCAGCGACCCGGCGAGGAATATCTGTACGACTGGATCCATACCCCTCTATGTGCTGAGGTGATAGATGAAGGTATTGGGGATTTTTTATAATTTGAATGTATACATGCAGATTAGGGTGTTTCATAGCGTAAGTAACCGTTCTGTATAATTTCAGGTCGTTTTGCGTTACGATTGTAATCGCAGAAGGTGCCGGGTATCAGTAATAGATCTGGAAGATGAAGTCATCCAGTACTGGTTCATGCCAAAACCGGGGATTTTCCAGATGAATCTCTAGAAATAGTCCGACTACTCTTGATTGACAAGGATAGTGTGGTCATAGGGGGATATGAAGACCTACTTGAAGCAGTAAGCAGGAAGCACTCTTATATTGTCTTCAGATTTATTGTAAAGAACAAAAAAGAGATAGCCCTTACCGCAGTAAAGTATGCCATTGAATTATTGCCTAATGAACTTAAAACTGAATTTATTGATTATTCCTAAATCGTTCATCAGATACTAATATGGGTATGCTTGCAGACACTGAAACATTCTCTAATATGTCGGTTTCCAATAGGACCAGCCCATTACATACAGGATAGTATTTCCACTCACCTGCCATCTTTCTTTTTTTATAAGGCATAATCTGTTTTCTATCCTTGTCAAAAATGAGTAATCCATCTTTTGTTGTTGCATAAAAAAAATAATTTTGTTAAGATTTTAGTTCATAGATAATTAAAAAGGTTATATTATCTCCACAAAAGCCTTCAGGAAAGATCCATTTTATATTATTAAATATGATTATCAGTAACATCTGAATAAGGAATAGAGTATTTAGCTCCAATATGATTGAGAATTATCTCCTGCAGTAAATAAACTGCAACTTCAAAATCACCTCCACCATAGACTGATCCTGATTCAATAAGTGGAACGTAGACGATATAACTTGCCATCCCTGCAAGGCTTGAACCTGTTTTAGCAGTTATGAGATCTATTTCCGCTCCTTTGGATAATGCTAATTCTGCAGTTTGTATAAGTTCAGCACGTTCACCATTGAGGGAAAAGATGATTATGAGATCTCCATTTCTAATTGGTTCTCTTACCAAATCTCCAATCCACCAGACTGGTGGAATAATTCGTTTAAAATGTCGCAGGCGGATTGCAAATGATAAAGCTGAACATCCTGATCTTCCAAAGCCCAGGATATGAATAGCATGAGCAGCGATCATCTTATTAATCAGTTCATCAACTTTATCTTCTTGATCTGAAAGAATATCAAAGCAGGATTGTAGGTATTTATCATAAATAGAATACGTCTCTGACATCCAGCCTTTATCAAATATTGTCATAATTAATTCTCATTTATCTGTATTTGGAGTGCCCAATCTTTTTCTCCCGGAGTTCTTCCTACCAACACCTCCTCACCTTTATGAATGCCAAAATCATCATATGGCTCAGAATTAAGAATTCCTTGAAAATGTCCTGTTTTATCATTAAATGCCTTCATTCGAACCCATAATAATTCAACTTTTTTTAGAATGGAAGAATACGCAATTACCTGGAGATCATCAAAATGAGATATTGCTCGAAATCTGTCTATAGAAGTACATGATCTGACTTTAGCAATATCGGATGATTGATAAAAATATATCCAATCCGGATATTCTGGAAGGTTATATTGCCTCCGCTCATTATCTGAAAGAACAAGATAATTGAGTATTTCTATAACAGAATATCTTAGTGTAATCCCTACATGTTCAATTGGATAAAAAGGTAAGGTAGAAAGGTTTTGTTCTTTTAAAATATCGCATTGAAATAATATCTTACAACTGATTCCTGCTTCATTGTCTACATATACAAATCCGATCAATCCATTTAAATCCTGATGAAAAGGTGCTAATCCTAATTGAGGAATATATTTTATAATTTGAGTGGAATCATCAAGAATAATCCATTGGTTGATAATTTTTCGATTAGATTTATATCCTTGTCCTCCATATAAAGAAATAATTTCATCTGAAAGATAAAAATGGAAATCAGAGACAACGGAGATAGATTCTGTTGATATCATCCCTAGTCATCCCTTCTATTATCATTTCGATAGAATGCAATATCTATGGCCTTCATCTTTTTTGCAATTGGAATAGGTATTTTCGAAAAAGGGTAAATCTTTATATTAGGCCTTTTTGATAGATCTAATCTGATATCCCAGGCATTATCTGTAAAAATAATTACCTTTTTTGCATATTCAACCGCAATTTTAAGAGCGGAATTTAAAGGATCAGAGTTATTTAAATCATGAAATATCTCTGAACTGACAATATCGGTATCGGTAAAAGCAACCAGTACTTCTGATTCCATATGTTTTCCTTCGGTTTTAACCACTCCGACCCAGGGATAATGTCTGTCAAAAAAGATTCTATCGCATCCTAAATTAACAAATGATCGTTTAAAAATATTTATTTTCAAGGAAGATGATGTAACATTTTCGGAGGCCTTATCGACACTTCTATCCCGGTAATCGAAAATATATGCTACAGATTCAAGTCCATCAAACTCTTTAACATATATGTCTCCTGAGTTCCAGTGTCGAATTGTACCCCGTATGTCTATTCCATTCTTTAATCCGGAGAGAAATTTCCCTGATTCAAACGAGTCTGATTTATTCCTGTCTGGGGGGTAATTAAGTAAGATGTATCGTAAAAAGGTAGTTTCGTTCTCCCTGGATTCAGGTGTCCTTGTCCACCTGGAAATAGATCTTCCAAATATGAAATCACAGTCATCCGGCACTTTTCGCTTTTTGTCTTCTATAAATATTATCTCCAGAATAAATGCCGGAATTAGCGATGTAAAATCGTATGTCTGACAGACATTACCAGAATCTAATTTTTCAAAGATAAAGAACATTCCATCCTGATCTATTTCTTTTGGTAAAGCCTCGCCTCTGTTTAATAAAAACCAGATTAAGTCTCTTAATCTATCTGGAAGAGATTTTGCCGGCGGATAACGTGAAGCGGCCTGAAACACTTTATCTCTATAAGTTTCTCCACCAATCATGTGTGAAGCCCTCGTAAGATCCTGAATATCTGGATAAATCTCACCTTTTGCAAGGGCAAGACGGCTTGAATATGAAATAGTGTCACTAATTTTTAAAGGAGACATCTCCTGATGATCAACCGTGAGAAAGAGTTTTTGGATCCATTGTAGCCTGTCAATTGGATGATCCCTGTATAACTCATAAAGATAAGCAAAGTATGGAACCTCCCGGGTTACCCTTATGATATCTTCCTCATACAGAGAGTATGTCTTCGTAGGTGCAGTATAATCCGAGTGAATCTCTTTTAACTCTTTATCCAGATAATACTCAACTCCTGCACAGTAATGACTATTACAAACAAGAAGAATGTCTGTCCCGTTCTTTAACAGCTTCTTTATTTGCATTGTCATATATTGAAGCCTGGTTTGCAGATATACAGAACCTTCAGCCTCAGAATATTTATTATTTGTATTATCCAGGACTGTTTCAGGAATATGAACAAAGGGTTCCTGGATATCTGATTCACTTGACTGACTTATCGATGAGAGAAAAATATCCGCTATACGGATGCCAAATGTTTCCGGACTATTCAGTACAGTTTCTATTCCAAAACTCTGACAAAGATTGACAAAATTAGTATAATCACTTAAATCTCCGGTAATAGGAAGACTTGCATCGATAAAAGTAATATCCAGACCATATTCGAGGAATGATCGCACAGCCTCTACAGGAGCTGATGATGGGAGAATCGGAATAGTCCTCATTAAAGGATCTACTATTATTGATGGCCTGGGTAATTTTTTAACCGCCTGTATTAGTTCGTTTTCAAGGCCATGAGGTAGATCAACGGCAATAATAAAGTCGCTACCTTTCCTTTTGATAATTTCAGACCTGACAATAGCTGCGTATTCAGCAATTCCAGGCAGGTATGGCAGGATATAGAGATGCGGAACTGGTGAATAAATGATATCCTGGAAGGGAACATCTGCAATATCTTCTGCATGAAGACCTTCATAAAGGGATTTTTTCGTCATGTGACACCTTTTATTTAGAATTATCCCTTATTGACGGACAACTGATTTAGCCACCTGATTTATGAATTCCTCAGGGTTTGAATATTCATCTCTGATCTTTTGATTTTTGAGTGCTATAACTGCGATATGAATGGCATTTCTGATTGAATAATCCTCATAATGTCCAGCGGTTCTTCTTTTATGAAGATAATTTATTATTGCTGCCCTGAGAGGTTCATCTGTTGATGGAACATGATGAGCCAATATCTTCTCCAGTTCTTTTGCTTGAGGATATGGAACCCTGATAATTGGCTTTAGTCTGCTTTCAATATATTCAGGAAGGTTGTAAGTAGAGGCATCTTCATTCATGGTAGCACAAAATCTAAATTCCGGATGTGCCTGGATCCTTTTCACAACTGTTTTTGTTTCAATGTACCTTCGGTCATCAAGAAGAGAGGCCAGACTTGCCCAGGCTCTCTCTCCCATCCGGTTGGATTCATCTAAAATTATGATTCCCCCATTTATTGCCGCGGAAACAAGGGGGCTTGCATGATACTGAACTGTTTGCCTGTCTGATATTACCGGTGTTATCAAAAGATCTTCAGCAGTCATACCGGCAATACAGTTCATTATGTATAATGGCCTGTTAAGTTCTTTTGCTGCAACAATTCCTAATGTGGTCTTTCCTGATCCTGGTGGACCTACAAGGACTGGAGAGAGTATCCTGTCATCTGCATGTAGGATCATCCATGATGCTATAAGGTCCTGAAATGGTTCCTCCTGTGCAATCCAGACAGCATCATGAGTGATTGGTTCCTCAAGATAGATGGTTACTCCATTTATCTGTATAGTTTGTGTGATGGAGGATGTGATATTGGAGAAATCCCCGTTTTGATAATTGGTATCCAAAGGCTTTTCAGAACGAATTGATGGCTTGCATCCATGCAAAGAGTCTGCAGTAGTTACAATTCTGGTCATTGTCTCTCTCCATTTAAGTATTCCGCCTTTCCCTGAAGGAAAGGTGATGAGAAGCTGATATATGACCGGTCTTCTAATCTTTTCAAAAAATCAGGGTTAATCCATTCATTTCAGAAAATTTCAGGTAAGTCATCTTCAAGCCTTTTCATCCAGTTATTGTAGGTGTTCATCAAATATAAAATTGTGCACAGATATCTGTGGAACGTCCAACAGTTCATCAGTTAAGATAATATTTTATCGTTATATTTAAATAACTAATTTTTGCGAATTAAATTTGATAACACGAAAGTATTATCAGATCTAATAACATACCAGAAACAACAGATAATTATTTTTAAAAAACAGGTGATGACCCAATTAACATGCTTAATAGTAAACCTGATGAAAACAATGTTCAAAAACTTCTAGATTTTATTTCTGATATTGAAAAATTTCGCGATAAACTTAATTCAACTATTGATAACTGTATTAATGAGTTAGAATCCTTAAGAGAGGAGTACAATTCAATTGTTTCAGAGGCCAAAATTCAGAGACATCTTTTGTTTACTTCATTTGGAGTAGCAGAAGGAGATGTAATTCCTGATGTAGATATCAGGGATGAAAAATTGAAGAAAGCCTGGGTAGTGCTTTATAGTTCTCCCGACGGGGCTACCGCAGAAGTTATTGCCCAAAAAATGGGCAGACACAGGACAACCGTATCTACTTATCTTAACATGCTGGTCCAATTGGATTATGCTGAAAAAGAGAAGAAAGGGCATGAAATTATTTATAAAGTGATTAATAGAAGGAAGAAGAATAACAGGTATGGTAATGAGAGATCAGACTAAAGAGGAATATCATGAATCACCAAAGTGCCGATCTACCTGATAAAGACTTATCAGAAAAGATTATAGTAGTTCATTCATCAGGGAGTGGCGCACGAAGAAGTGAAATCGCTGCAAGTATCGGATATTTACTAGCACAAACCGGACTAAATGTGTGGCTAATCGATGCTGATCTCTATACTCCTACCCTGGATTATCTTCTTAAAATTCCAATTACATCTGAAAAAAAGACCCTTTCCTATTTTCTTATAGATGAAAAAGAGAAGAAATTACCATTAGAATTGCTTCCGGTTAATGAAAATAAAGGTGTTTTGTATCTGACTCCTTCTGATAGGAATGACCCTGATATCAGGTTTAAGATACAGGAGATGGTTGATGGAGCATCGCTGACTTGTCCTGGTAGCTATGAGGATTTAAGCGGAAGAATTACCTCGGCCATCACAAAAATGATAGATGAAAACGGGATTGATTACCTAATCATTGATACAAATCCCAGTTTTGAACCTATTAATGACATCTGGTTTGGGATGGCAGGAATTATCATCATGCTCTCCAGATTAAATGGGTATGATGAGAAGAACCTTGTGACCATGCTCCAGACACCTGATATAAGTGATATTAAAAGGAAGATTGTAGCCTTTGCAGATGTCTCTGATAATATTGAGAAGGTAACCAGGGACTATAACAACTTCAAACAGGCAATCGATCATCTTTCAAACCGGGATGGTTTTTTCATCGCTGATAACATCACATTTTCACAGAGATTTAAGTTACACGATGCTGTAGAGAGTCTTTTTGTAAAAGAATATCCTAACGATCTCTTTACCAAAAGTGTCATGGACTTATTAGATATGACAATTCCTAGATAATCACTGTTATTTTGGGTGAGTAATTGGGATTAGATTACTGTTTTTTATCTGGACAGTGATCCCGGCTGTATCCATACTTACCGAGCCAGGCCTCATTTCCATGAAGGACAATGCTGGTCCAGTCCATGTTGATGTTGGTATGCTCAAAATCGTACTGCGAAAAAAGAACTTCTTGGATGTCAGAGATAATTTCATCCCGATTAGCACCAAGGATTTCAAGGACATGGTACAGGATTCTCTCGCTGAAAGAAGGAAGGGAAAATTCCTTCTAGCATTTCAGGCCGGTTGATCCAGTCGTGAGACCTCTTTATGCTAAAGTTATCCGTCAATTTGTAGCTGATGAGGGCTCGAAGCAGATTATTGATATCGATACCCCTCGTCTTGTGTTTCCCGAAAATATAACGTAAGTTCAGGACTTCATATAACTTATCTAAGAGGAAAATGCTTCCGATAGGAAAGGATATATTTTCATTTGGCTCAATTTCATTGGTTCTTAGTTTTGTTTGCATTTTGAACGATTCAAACATCACTAAGGACACATTTATTTTTTGTTAATGGTAAACTTGGGACATTACTTCAATTATTGAAAACCTGTTCTTTTCCATCTGTTTAATAAATCAGGGAATCCCGACTTTTAATATCAGAGCCAATTCATTAGTTGCCTATAATACATTTAGATCTGAAAATATCACCGGTTGATAGGATTCCTTTCTGGTTATCTTCCCGGGTTTTATCACAGGATAAAAGAAAAACCGACTGACTGGGGGTATGTTTTAATATCCAAAATAATATTGGACTAACGCAGTTGAATCTCCAGACCATAAGATCCATTATTAATTATACCAACTGTTATTGTTCAATATAACGGAGAATCATTTCTTGAATCATACAAAAGTTACTAAATAACATTAAATAAACTTTTACTCGCTTACTCCAGAGTATTCACTTGTACCGAGGCAAAAAATGCAGTATTCCAAATGATAATTCTCCTACACATGATGTGTTTACCTGACTTCTCCAAAGACTGCCTAAAAATACTGTGGCGTTATGGAATGAATAAAATCATTTATTACTCCTAAAACAGGATACCTGATCTTCAATGACAGTACACAGGATAAATATCACTCTCAAAATATTGAACTTGTAACTCATCACTAGAGTGGGAATCATCACAAAGAACCGCCCAAATTCTTAGCATAACCGAATCTGAACTGAAGGCCAGGATCCAATCATTTAATACCTGATACCGTTTCGATCCCTTTTTCTTCATTCATTACTATCATGGATATCTGGAAGAATCCCATGGCCCTGATCACTATCCGTGAAAAACCGGT
>Ga0209340_1000960_pt1 | contig 24130 bp, 19 predicted proteins | sample EPASupsiteSAE323_FD_187266 | JGI IMG/M metagenome (GOLD analysis project Ga0209340, IMG submission 187266) | Bioremediated contaminated groundwater from EPA Superfund site, New Mexico - Sample SAE3-23 (SPAdes) (version 2) | ecosystem: Environmental > Aquatic > Deep subsurface > Groundwater >... | reverse complement strand
CTCCGCCAAGCGGAGATAAGCGGTCGGATAGACAGCTACCCAAGTTTTGACGGACGTAATACCAGTTTTGTTTTGAAAACCGATCATCGGGGACAGTACCGCAAGAAGATCCAGGTATTTTGCTTCTTTGAAACGTCGCTGCGCAAGGGAGACCGGGTAGTTCTGCGCGGAGATTTAAAACCACCAGCCCCGCCGGGTAATCCCGGCGAGTTGGATTATCCGTTTTACCTGCGCGGCCAGAGCATATACTACACGCTAAGCATCAAGGAGGCTGGCGCTGTCAAAGTAACTGGCCATGCGGGTGGCTTGACGGCCTGGCTGGTCAATTACCAGGAGGAAGTCAGGAACCGTTTCAAGGCGGCACTGGCGGAGGACGATGCCAATATCCTGCTGGGCATGCTCCTGGGCGTGGTTGAAGGCATTGATCCCGAGGAGTACCGTGATTATCAAAAGACCGGGATAATTCATGTTTTCTCGGTTTCCGGGATGCATATCGCCTTTTTGCTGCTGGTGGCGGCCTGGGTTACCTCACTGCTAGATTTGCGGCGTGGAGTACGTCTGGCGGTGGGTATTGGCCTCTTGTTACTTTACGGGGGCCTGACCGGATGGCCTCCCCCGGTCCTGCGTTCAGCCATCATGGGCGGGCTGGGCCTGCTGGCCTTTTACAGCGGACGGGAAAACAGTATGTTGAACAGCCTGGGCTTGGCCGGCTTGATTATCTTGATGTTGAATCCCGCAGCCCTGCTGCAGATGTCCTTTCAGTTTACCTTTCTGGCTACCTGGGGATTAGTCGGCCTGTTTCCGCTGGTTAAAAGGCGGCTGAATTACCAATCCCGCTTCTGGGATTTGCTACTGATTCCCCTTTGCGCCCAACTGCCTATGCTGCCGCTCCTGATTTACCATTTCAATCTCTTCAGCCCGGTATCCCTGCTGAGCAATATCCTGCTGGGTTATCTATCCGGGGTGGTAGTAGTCCTGGGATTTTTGGCCTTGCTGTTTGCCGGCTGGCTGCCCGGTCTGGCCGGGTTGTTTTTAAACCCGGCCGGGGGATTTATTGAGATTATCCGGACCATTAACACGTACCTGGTCAGCCTGCCCGGGGCCTATTTCTGGGTGGCGGCCCCGCCGCTAATCACGATAATATTATATTACCTGGGCTTGCTGCTGGCGCTATATGCCCTGGCACGTCAGCGCTCAAGGCGTTGGCTGCTGGGTGGGGGCTTGTTGATGGGCGTTTTGCTGGTAACCGTATTTCTCCCTGCCGGATTATATGACCGGGGAAGGCTGCAGGAGGTGTTTATCGATGTGGGGCAGGGCGACAGCATACTGATCAAAACCGCGCAGGGCAAATTTATCCTGGTGGACGGCGGGGGCAGCGAGTACTCGGATATCGCCCACCGCAAGCTGATGCCTTATCTGCATCACCGGGGAATCAACCATGTATGGCTGGCTGTCAATACTCACCCCGACACCGATCACCTGCAGGGTCTGGAGACGGTTTTGTCCGAGGTTAAGGTGGAACGGATGGCTATTCCGGCCAGCCTGACCGCAGCGCCCCAATATGACAGCCTGAAAAAGATTTTGCAGGATGAAGAAATACCCCTATATCAGCTGGCTGCCGGTGATTGTCTCAACATTGAAGAAGGCTTGATCGTAAAGGTATTGTATCCGGAAGGTAATTCCCCGTTGAGCGATGTCAATGAGCAATCCCTGGTTTTGCAGCTTCAGTTCGGGAATTTTAGCAGTCTGCTCACCGGAGATCTACGTCAAGCCGGTTTGCAAAGTCTTACGAATGCCGGGCTGGAGCGGATGACTGTGGTGAAGATACCGCACCATGGCAGCAAAGGTTCGCTGGTTCCGGCCTTGTACGACCAAACCTCCCCCCGCTGGGCAGTCATTTCAGTGGGGGCCAACAACCGCTTCGGTCATCCCAGTCCGGCGGTCTTGGAGGAGTTAGTCCGGCGTAATATCAAGGTCTTCCGCACTGATAGCCATGGGGCAGTTACCATCGATAGCGACGGTCAAACCAGCAGTATCAGTTCCTATCGACAGGTTGTTCACAGCAATTGAAGCGGCCTGCTAACAAACCATAACGACTATCGCAGATCAGATTTTATATAGTCATAAACACTTAAGGGTGATACGAGTACTCTGTTAACCCTAATTCTATATAATCTCGGCGGGTAAATTTCCGTATGACTACGTTGTCGTCAATCGCAATACGTCCAGTATTACTCACTCCGACGCCTTGTCCTACGAAAATTTCCTTGCCGATTTTTATAAAGAATTAGAATTAACAGAGTACTAGTGTATAATCTTATTATTGCCGTCATGGGGTTTGGGGTGGAGTCATGGCACAGATAACAACCTCCTATATAATGGTTTTGCTATCGTGTTTAAACATAATAATGTTAATTTATACTGTTATCAACCGTAACAAGCGCCCACTTGCCCCGGGGCTGGTTTTAGTCAGCTTGTTCACTCTCGAATGGAGTTTGAGTGTTACTTTACGGAGCTTTGCGACCAATCCAGGCCTGGCGATTACCTTTCACGAATTGAAATTCATCGGCAGCGCTTTATTGCCCGTTGCTATACTGTGGATCGTTATGAATTACACGGGTTTGGAACGCTTGGTAAAGATCAAGCAAATAGCCGTGCTGAGTATCATCCCTATTCTCACCATAATCTTTTCCCAGACTAATCCGTGGCATCACATCTTTCGCAAGGGTTTTCAGATAATCTACCAGCCTGACGGTGCCTTCTATATTCATGCCCACAATAATTACTGGTTCTATGTCTATACCATATTTAATTACTTAGTTTTAATCGCTTGTCTGTTTCTGTTGATGCGTGATTACTTACATAAATCTTCTCAGAACAGGTTTCAGCCGGCCATCTTTATCGTTGCTATCTCCTTTCCGTTTGTAACGAACATAATTGACCTTTTTGGGTGGGTGCAGGCCTATGATTTGACCGTGTGCGCCCTGACCGTATCCGTGGCTTTCTTCCTGTACGGTGTTTTCTTTTATTCTGACTATGATCTGGTCCCGCTGGCCAGAATCAAGCTGGTGGACAGCCTGCCCAATCCAATCTTTATTTATAATGACGAATACCGGCTGACCGATGCCAACAAAGCGGCCATAAAGTTGGCGGATATGAGTATAAAGGAAATGTGGGGGCAAGAAAGGTCAGCAATTATGCAGTTCCTGCCTATTCAACCACTGGAAACTGACAACTGTGTGTATTGGTTAAGGGATTTGCCGGATGGGAAAAGACAAGTGATGTCATTAGATTCACAAGTGGTAAATGAGACCAACGGCAAACTGGTTGCCTATATAGATATCTTTACCGATGTTTCCGATTTGGAAAGGGCCAGGCGCAAAATAGAAAAAATCGCCATAATGGATAGCTTGACCGGATTATACAACCGGAATTTTTTCGAGTATACCATGCGCCGCCTGGACCAGGAGGGTGTCGCGCCGATTGGGGTTATCGTGGGAGATGTGGACGGACTCAAGAAGATTAATGATACATATGGACATGCAACCGGTGACGAAATGATCCGCCAGGCGGCGGCTGCCATGAAAAGTGCAGTACGTAGCGGAGATTTGGTAGGGCGAATCGGCGGTGACGAATTCATTATATTTTTGGAAAACGTAACCCTTAAGGATATTGAGCGGATAATCAAGGATATTACCGGTTACTGTGAACAAGTAGTGATAGAGAATGTGCGATTAAGTATATGTCTGGGTTATGCAGTTCGTTTCCATAGTACTCAGCCCATGGAGGAGATTTTCCGCCTGGCGGATAAGGACATGTATACTCGCAAGAAGGCAGTACATGAACTTCTGCCATATAATTACTATTGTAAAAGTTAAGGGGGCGGAGCCAATGCAAATCAGCTCAACCCCCCGTTTGATATTATCGCTTATGCGAAGGCCTTGCCGCGGCCGGTCATCTGGTTGTGCAGGATCATGATGGTCTGGTTGCGGTCTTCCATCTTGAGGGCGGCTTCCAGGCCCGCGCAGTCTATGTTCTGGTTGATGGCTTCCTTGGTCAGGCGGATGGCCAGATAGCTCTTCTTGGTTATATCCCGCGCCATTTCCAGGGCGGTGGGCAATAGCTGGTCGCGCTCCACGCACTTGGAGGCCAGACCCAGGTTCATGGCTTCAGCGGCGTCCATAAAGCGACCGGTCAGCATGAACTCATAGGCGCGGCCCATGCCAATGATGCGGGGCAGGAAGTAGCTGCAGCTCATGTCGGCTCCGCCGACGCCGGTATTGACATAAAAAGCGGAGAACCGGGCATCCGGGGTGATGATCCGGATATCGGAAGCCAGTACAAAGCTGAATCCGGCCCCGGCGGCGGCTCCGTGCACCATACATATTATCGGCTGGGGGATTTGCCGCATGGCCAATTCCAGTTCACCCAGCCGGCTCTGGAAGTCATAGAAGCCTACTGGCGTCAATTCCTCGGGATAGAGGTTTTCCACGACGTCCAGACCGCCGCAAAATCCCTTTTCACCTGCTCCATTCAGCAGGATCACCCGGGTCTCCACATCATGTTTCAGCTTGGCCCACAAATCGGTCAGATCCCGGGTCATCTGGTGGCTCAGCGAGTTCAATTGCTTGGCCCGGTTCAGCGTGACCATCATTATCCCCGGCTCCACCATCTCGATCTTAAGCGTTTCATAGGAATTGTAATCCATCAGGCCGTCCCCCTTAATTTCTTCTCCTGTTGCTATCTTCTACGCCCTGGAGTTAATTCCTGCCTGTCTGCCCAAGACAATGAGAAGAAAGGAGGAGATTATCGCATCGCTGCATTCCATGTAATAACAAGAACACGATTTTTATAATGACTCAGGCCAGGCCAGCCCGGGGCAGCAGCCGGCTCAGGGCAGCATTGACTCCGGTTTTGATGTTTTCTTCATCCAGAGCGGTTAGATTACCGTTTTGCATCAAGATGCGGCCATTCACTATGGTGGCCTTCACATCGCCCGCTGTGGCCTGGTAGACCAGGTGGCTGTATACGCCGGCGGCATCCATGGGCTGGTGGTGCCAGCTATCCAGGCTGACAATGGCGATATCGGCTTTTTTACCGACTTCCAGGCTGCCGATCTCACCTTCCTGGCCCATGGCACGGGCTCCGGACCGGGTGGCCAGGGCAAAGACCTGTTCGGCCGGCATACTGCGCGGTCCGTGCAGAGGCTTTTGAATCAGGGCGGCCAGACGCATTTCCATAAACATGGACAGGTTGTTGTTGCAGGGAGCCCCGTCGGCCCCTAGTGAAACGTGAGCGCCCAGAGACAGAAGTTCAGGGATGCGGGCTATTCCGGAACCCAGTTTGAGGTTGGAGCCCGGACAATGGGCGATATTGGCGCCGCTCTTAGCCAATATCTTCATCTCTTCGTCATTCAGGTGGATGCAGTGGGCTAGTACAGTAGAGTCTTTTAAGAGACCCAGGTTATTGAGATAGATTACGTTATACTGGCCCCGTTCACGTTCTACTACGGCTACCTCCCCCCGGTTCTCCGAGGCGTGAGTGTGCACCGGTATCTTATATTGCCGGGAAAGGGCCGACAGCTCGCGCAGCAGATCATCGCTGCAGGAAACCGCAAAACGCGGGCAAAAGGCGTAACGAATGCGGGAATCGGCCCGGCCGTTCCAGGCCTGCCACAGGTCCATGCTTTCCCGGAGCGCGGATTCTCCAGATTCCAACAGGCTGGCCGGGGCGTCACTGCCGCAGTCCATCAGGCACTTGCCGCCCAGATAACGGATACCGGATAATTCCACGGCCTCCAGCAGGGAAGAGGTATGATGAACGGTGGCCATATCGATGATGGAGGTGGTACCTCCCCGCAGCAGTTCGGCACAGCCCAGCAAGGATGAATAGTAGATGGATTCCGCATCGTGGCTGCCTTCCAGCGGCCAGATGCGCAGTTTCAGCCAATCCAGCAGTTCCAAGTCATCGGCCAAACCGCGAAAGAGGGTTTGACACAGGTGGGTGTGGGTCTGAATCAAGCCGGGGATAACCAACTGGCCGGAGGCGTCGATTACCGTCAGCTCCGGGGCGGGTGGGGGAGCTATCTTGCCTATGGCGGTTATCCGGTCCTGCTCGATCAATAAATCACCATGGATTATTTCCCGGGCGTCATTCATGGTGACTATGGTTCCATTTTTGATTAACAGCATGTATTTCGCCCCGCTTCACAAGGAGTTATAAGTTGCTTCAAAAATATTCTTCGGCTATATAATCCTTACTATACCAGATATGACTAATAGCGTTGATCAGACCAGGATAATAATTAGCCCTTTTGACTCATAACCTGATAAAAGGATTTTGCCAAGGGATCAATAATGACAACGTAAGTAGTCACCGTTAGTGGCATGAAAAACCAAGGGTTGCTTGGTCTCTACCCGATATATACAGGTTCATCAATCTGTTTTCAGGGAGATGAGGGGATAATGATCAACCGTTATGATATGTTGAACCGCCATATCGGACCTCTCCTGCTCAGGTTGTCCTGGCCGGCCATGGCCGGCAATGTTTTGTATTCGCTGCTTTGCCTGATTGAGACCTATTTTGTAAGCCTGCTGGGGGCCGTACCCCTGGCGGTAACCACCTTGACTATTCCGGCGCAGATATTTATCAGCGCCCTGGCGTCTGCCGCCGGAGTCGGTCTAACCTCTTATATTGCTCGAATACTGGGCGAAGGCCGGAATAAGGAAGCGATCAATGCCGCCTGGCACGGTATTTTTTTGGCGGTAGTGCTGGGGTTTATGATGTGGTGGTTCAGCGGGAGTTATCTCGACGAAATGCTGGTATGGTCTGGGTGCGGACGGGAAACCTTCGCCCTCAGCAAGACATACCTGACCATTATCCTGAGCGGCTCGGTATTTACATTTTTAGCTATCATCCTGGCCAATGTCATGCAGGGGGCCGGCGATACCCTCTGGCCCATGCTGACCGGGCTGGCCGGGCTGGCGGTAAATGTGGCCCTGGATCCGCTGCTGATATTCGGTTACGGCCCGCTGCCGGCACTGGGGATATCCGGGGTGGCTATTGCCACTGTGCTGGGAAACCTGTGCGCAGCTGCGCTAACCATAGTCATTTTGTTTCGCCGTTATTCATCGTTGGTAGGGATAGGCAGGTATTTCCTCCCACGCTGGTCCATCATTATATCAATTATGAGGGTGGGTTTGCCGGCGCTGGTTATGGAGTTTGCTGCCCTGCTGGTGATGGTGTCCATGAACCGGATCCTGGTAGCTTACGGATCGCTGGCGGTGGCGGCTTTCGGGGTATTCCTGCGTATTCGGTCACTGGTATATATGCCGGTTTTCGGCTTAAACCAGGGCGTTATGCCGGTGGCCGGTTTTGCCTATGGAGCCGGGCTGCGGGAGCGGGTCAAGGAAACCATGATCAAGTCGCTCGCCCTGGCCTTTTTGCTGATAGCGCTCCCCTGGGTGATTATGCAAGGGAATCCCGGCTGGCTGATGCATTTCTTTTCCCATAACCCCCAGCTTACCCGTCTGGGCGAAGAATGTCTGCGGTGGGCTACCCTGGTCTTACCCTTGATGGGTCCCCTCATTGTGCTGACCGCCCTGCTGCAGGCAGTTGACCGGGGGATGGAAGCCATGTGGCTCTCGCTCTTCCGCCAGGTGCTGACCTTTATTCCCCTGGTGATTTTTCTGCCGTCCTGGCTGGGGCTGAAGGGAGTATGGCTTGCTTTTGCCGTGTCGGAAATATTGGCGGCCTTGCTCGGGGTCGTGTTTTGCAAGGTCTTATGGAAACAATTGAGCCCCCCGCCCCGCCCCCGCCTCCTGGTGCTATCACCCGGCTATACGGCAGGGCGATTCATGGCCTGGCTGCGCTGGTAAAGGTCACATCGCTTATGGCTTGTTACAAGGCCGGGCTTCATTTATCATGTTAAACAGAGGGCGTGCTGAAAAAGCTTGCGGGGAAGGCAGCCTTATATAGGGTTATTAACTGGTCGGGAGCGGACGGCAATAATGAAGAATGAGAATGTATATTTCTTTTGGGGGGAAGAGCCCTATCTGATAGACCAGGAAATAATTGCGATTGGGCAAGGGATGCAAGAGTCTGGCGGAGAAGAAGTCGAACTGGTCTTGCTGGATGGCGATGACTTGAGCCCCGGAGGGTTGCGGGGCAATTTGGAGTATTCCTCCCTGTTCGCCGGGCAGAGGCTGGTGGTGGTCAAGCGGCCGCCCTGGTTGGGTAAGTCCCGGCGCAAAGCGGCCCGGGCCGATGAATTCAAACAGGTCCTGGAAGGCTATCTGAAGGAGAACCATGCCGGGCAGGTGGTGGTTATCACTGCGGCAGAGCATGACGGTAACAATGGCATCGTCAAGCTGTTGGACAAACAAACCACGGTTATGCAGTTCAAAAGTGCTACTCCCCAGTATATCAGCAAATGGGCGGCCGACCAGTTCAAGGCCCGCGGTGGGAATGCGGCTGCGGATGCCATCGGCCTCTTAGCCCGCAGCGGGCAGAATCTTTACTATCTGGAAAACCTTATTGAAAAGCTGAGCCTGATGCACGGACTGGATAAGATAAGTGCCGCGGATGTGGAAAGAGAACTGGAAAACAAGGAGGAAATCAAGGTCTTTAAGCTGACCGATGCCTTGCTTAATCGTAATCTATCAGCCTCTTTTGCGGCTTATTATCAATTGTTGGAACAGGGCGAGCATCCGCTGCTCTTTCTCTATATGATCGTACGCCAGTTCATCAGCCTGGGCAAAGCCAAGTACTATGGGGAGAAGGGCTACAGCAAAGCGGAGGTGGTTTCGGCCACCGGCATGAAGGATTTCACGGTGCAGAAGCTGACCGGCTGCGCCCGGCAGTTCACCTGGCCGGAGCTGCGAGCCTTGTTCGAACTCTTCCTGCAGTTGGATATTACAATGAAAAGCAGCAGTCAGGACGAGAACATGCTGATGGAGTCCATGATTGTGCAGATATGTGGGAAATGATTCTGGATAGCCTAACCGAGCGGGGTGTGAACCAGCGATCTCATTTACACCCGGTTTATTGAAAAAGCGGGCTTGCTTCATTGTTTGCATTAGAAGTGATTCTATGCCAGCGGTTTTCCAGCAGGCTCTGGAAAACCTCGGACGGATAACATCTGCTGGTCTGGTTGGCTTCCCAAAGCCTGAGCAGCCATCGGCGAAACACCGTCAGGATATTTTCCGAGGGATCAAATTCGAGAAAACTGATGGCCAGGTGCTGGGCCAGCTCTTCTTCGGAAGCCTCAATTCCTAATTGCCCTAATTCATTCCGACAGACCATACCATGATATTTCTGCTGCAGCATAGCATGAGCCCGGGAAGCCTGACTCTCATGCCAGCGATACATTAGCAGAACCTCTCCCAAGTTCCCTAGAAGAAAATGCCGGGCACATCTGGCCCAGAGTTTATAATCTTCCGCTTCAATGTAATCCGGATCATAGAACAGTCCATGTCGCAATATCAGGTCACGGCGCATGATGACGGTGGGATGACCAAGTTGGTTTTGAAACAGCAAACCGGTGCGGATAATGGCTGGATCGGTGGGGTAGTCCCAAACCCCGCCCATATCGCCAAAACACTCCAACCAGGTCCCGCTGACGCCGATCTCGGGATGGTTTTCCATGTATGCCGCCTGTTTTTCCAGGCGCTGAGGCAGGCTGATATCATCAGCATCCATGCGGGCAATGTATTTGCCCCGGGCCAGGTGGATTCCCCGGTTAAGTGAAGCAGCCAGCCGCATATTCTCAGGGTTCGTCAATATTTTTATCCGTTGGTCATGATAGGATTGGGCCACGACGCGGCTATCATCGGTCGAAGCATCGTCAATGATGATAAATTCGAAATCCTGCAGGCTTTGTGCCAGTATGCTTTCAATTGCCTCACCCAAAAACCTTTGCCCATTATAAACAGACATCAATACGGTAACCAGGGGAATGCCCATTAACCGGCCCTCGCTCATTAAGTATAATATACAGATTATTCACTTTCTGCCTGGTGTGTGCAGCGGGAAAACTATCGGCAGTCAATTAGGCTGCGGTAACCGGTACGCTATAGTATTCATATCATAGTAAATCAGAGTTTTATTCAAGCAGAAGGTGGTGTGGCGGTTTATTGATAGTAGAAGCTCGGACAGTGGTGCGTCACGAACTGAACGGCGATCAGCGCACAATTACCAGCATTAATAGCCAGGAGCAAAAACAAAGGCGGCAGCAGTTGGAAATGCAGCGTCAGGATCTGGAGAACAGGCTCATAGGGATCGACCAGATAGCGGGGAGAATCTTACGAGCCCTGGCCGGACAGGAGGCTTTTTCCTTTATTCGGATGGGTGATTCGGAACTGCTGGTGCTGGCCCAGGAGCTCGTTTTTCCGATAAAACAAGATATAAGTGAATGGGGACCCCTGCTGGCCGAGTTGTGTTGCGACTATAACCTGGGACAAGGTGACCGCGGGCATCGCCGGCAGACCACTATAATAAAGGACCAGGGTCTGCAGGTTTCCATAAAACAAGGCCCGGTCGGCACGACTGAGGTGAAACGCTGGGCCAATATTTTAAGGCTTTCCGGTATTGATTACCCTGATTTACTGGCTAGGGAATATATGCAAAGAGCATTGGGGGAAGCCAGCGTGATCGGAGTGCCTACTGCTCGTCGACCAGGCCGCAGTGAAGAGCATCTCAATCTGTTGAAGGGTTTTCAAACGGTTTTTCTTACCGTACTGGACAGATTGAGTATATCCCTGGACGACCTAACCCTGACTGATTCGGCTGGACACCATTTGCTGCATGCGGGAGGGTGGCTGCGAAAGATAATGCTGCCTGACCAATATCCCGGGTTATGTGAGGAATTTGGGCTGCCGCCCGGTTATCAACCACGAGTATTATTGATCGGGAATCTGGCTGGCGGCTTTCAATCCTTACTGCTGCGAGAAGGCTGCCAAGTAGTGGGTGCTATCTATCCGGTAGGGTTAGCCAATAGCGAGGAGGTCCTGTCCCTCGCCCGCCGGTACACCTTTGATTTGGCTCTGGTATCTGCCGGAACTGCGGCCAAGTATATTTGCACGGCCCTGGCCCGGGATATGGGCAAGGTCACTATAGATGCCGGACAATTGTTCAATACCCTACTGAATGAATATGGGAACCTGAACCACCAAAGTTATATAGTTCCCTATATGTCTTTGATGTAAGCTATAAGGATTGTCTCAGATAAAATAATTGGAGTTAAGGCAATAATATAAGACCCGCTCAATTAACCGAGAACCGGTTTAACTGAGCGGGTTTATGATTTATTATGTAAAGAAAAACCTGTCTATTTGACAGGTTATTGAGCGTTAATCTGATTGAATTTCTTGGCCAGTTTGGATTTGCGTCTGGCAGCGGTGTTTTTGTGCATGATATCCTTGGAAACACTCTTATCAATCAAGGAAATTGCCTGCTGAAGGTTATCGCCGGCAGCATCCACATTAACTTCTTTTATAGTGGCCTCATATTTACGGATAGAGGTCTTCAGCCTGCTCTTCTGGGCCTTGTTTCTCAGACGATTGGCTTCAGCTCTCCGTGCCCGCTTGGCCGGTGTCTTACTTTTTGCCACGTGTTCACCTCCTTCGAAAGCTAACAGAAATACTATAGCATTGCCTTTTTTAAAATGCAAGCATAAAGGCAGTTTCTTTTTTAGTGTCCCATCCGGAAACCCGGCCGGTGTTCTATTGGACCCGGAGCAGCCATAAATTTTAAAGAAAATGATGCCGGGGAGGTGGACGGGATGAAGCGGCATAATCTGGTGGGGTTTATTAAAGGAATGCTATTTATGCAGTTGTTCCTGGTGGTTCTGTTTGCCGGCGTGACCTATGATTTTAACCTCAGCCGGCTGCCTGAACCGGATTTGACGGCCTGGCTGCTGCCCCTATCCCGGCTGCAGCTTGACGAAGCAGAGGCGGCCCGGCTTATGGCTTGGAGCAACAGCAGCCTGGCGGCCAGTGCTCCCATCGAGGGATCCTGGCTGAACTACTGGTCGCGCCGGGTGCCGGAAGATATGATGGCCGGCAATCTAAGGGTGTTGGCTTCCCGTGGAGCCACCCCTGATCCAGTTAGGGAAAATCAAGGCGCGGAACCGTCAGAACCGTCTGCGATCCCGGTGCCGGTTGATAGCTCGGAAAAATACGCCGAGGTTCTGAAAAACCATACAGTGGTTTTTTATTGCACCCACAGCGCGGAAACCTACATACCTGACAGCGGGCAGGCCCGGGTTGACGGCAGCCGGGGCCTGGTAAATGGGGTGGCGCAGGCCCTGGCGGAAAAATTGGAGGAGAAAGGGGCCGAAACCGAGTATATCGATACCATGCATGATTGCCCGGATTACAATCAAAGTTATGCCAGGTCCCGGCAGACGGTTAAAGAGGTGGTCGAGTCGCATAATGATCTACTGGCTTTGTTTGACATTCATCGGGACAGTATACCCGGTCAGAAAGCCGGCGACACTATCATTATCAATGGCAGACCCTGCGCCCGCATCCTAATTATATTAGGCAGCGATGAACGCAAGCCGCATCCGCATTGGCGGGAGAATCAGGCCTTTGCCGAAAAACTAAGCGCTGCTGGCGAAGAGATGTATCCCGGGCTGCTCAAGGGGACCAAGGTAAAGGCGGGTACCTATAACCAGGAGTTTTTCCCCCAGGCTTTATTATTGGAGTTCGGCAGTGATCAGAATTCCTTTGCCGAGGCTCAATATGCCGCCGAGCTGTTTGCCGAGGTGTTGGCCCGGGTGCTGGGCGAGGAAGAGGAATAATGAAATTTAATCAGGTCTTGATGACAATTACCGTTTTATTGCTAGCAATACTGGGACTGAATATAAGCAACCAGGGCATTAATAAGCTTACCCTGGACCGGCGCGCGGCAATTTTAGACTGCGGATTAAGCCGGGACGATATTCGCCTGCAGGTATTAGGCCAAGAGTATACCTACCCCCGGGACAAGCTGGGTTCGTTAAAGCAACCAATGAGCGGGTGGGTCCGTAAGATATATCGGGAAGTCTATGCTTATTCGGACCATTATCGAGCGGTGCTGGATGCTTTGCTGGGTTACGGAGGGAGCGGCGTCGGGCGACATGATTGAACAAGCTTCCGCTTGCTACGTTTTATTTTATTTTAGCCTTAATTGAACCCCGCTTATTAATAAGGTATAATTTCAAGGCAGGTCTTACCTGACCCCGTAAAGGGTCACTACAAGCTGCTGAAAACATTGTGCTGGGAGTGGTCTTCGTACCTCTCCCGGTTTCCTAAGATAATTATTCATATTAAATTACTCCCCGAGGAGGGCCTCTTTTTGCAGGATAGAATACGAAATTTCAGTATAATCGCCCACATCGATCATGGGAAATCCACCCTGGCCGATCGTCTGCTGGAGATGACCGGGGCTTTGAGCCAGCGTGAGATGCGCGAGCAGTTCCTGGACAAGATGGATCTGGAGCGGGAAAAGGGCATAACTATCAAACTTCAGCCGGTGCGTCTTAAATACCAGGCCCGCGACGGGCAGGAATACATATTGAACCTGATCGATACCCCCGGTCATGTGGATTTCTCCTATGAGGTTTCCCGCAGCCTGGCCGCCTGTGAAGGCGCGCTGCTGGTGGTGGATGCCTCACAGGGTATTGAGGCGCAGACCCTGGCCAATGTATATATGGCGATGGATCTTAATCTGGAGATAATCGGTGCTGTAAACAAGATCGATTTGCCGGGAGCCGAGCCCGAGGTGGTCATGCAGGAGATGGAAAACGTGCTGGGCCTGGATCAGACCGAGGTCCTGCCCATTTCCGCCAAGCTGGGCACCGGTGTGGTTGACCTGATGGAATCCATCGTGCAGCGCATCCCGCCGCCCAAGGGCGATGAGGAAGCTCCCCTGCAGGCCTTGATCTTCGATTCCTATTTCGATTCCTATAAGGGAGCTATTTCATATATTAGAGTGGTAGCTGGTCAGGTGCGCAAGGGCGAAGTAATCCGCATGATGTCCAACGAGAAGGAATATGAAGTCACCGAGATCGGGGTGGTTTCACCGTATATGACCGAGGTCCCGGTACTTAAAGCCGGTGAGGTAGGCTACCTGGTAGCCGGCATTAAAAATGTCAAGGACACCCGGGTGGGTGACACGATAACCGGAGCGGGCCGCCCGGCCGACCAGCCCCTGCCGGGCTATCAGGAAGTGAAGCCCATGGTTTATTGCGGAATTTACCCCCTGGAAAACAGTGATTTCGAGAGGCTGCGCGACGCGCTGGACAAACTCAAACTGAACGACGCCTCGCTGTTTTATGAGCCGGAGACCTCGGATGCCCTGGGTTTTGGTTTCCGCTGTGGCTTTTTGGGTTTGCTGCACCTGGAGATTGTCCGGGAACGGCTGGAGCGGGAATATGACCTGAGCCTGCTGGCCACCGCGCCCAGTGTGGTTTATAAGTTCAGGTTAACCGATGGCAGTGAAATGTACATATCCAATCCCACCCGTTGGCCGGCTCCGCAAAAGATCGATCAGATTATGGAGCCATATGTTAAGGCCTCCATCATGGTGCCCCATGATTATGTAGGCGGTATCATGGAACTCTGCCAGGAAAAACGGGGCATATTTGTCACCATGGAATACCTTACTCCGCACCGGGTTTTAATGACTTATAAACTTCCCTTGGCCGAAATACTCTACGATTTCTTTGACGCCCTTAAATCACGGACCCGCGGCTATGCCTCGCTGGACTACGAGGTTACCGGTTTCGAGGTTTCCGATCTGGTCAAGGTGGATATCATGCTCAACGGCGAGGTAGTCGACGCCCTGAGCTTTATAGTTCATGAAGAAAAGTCCTATTACCGAGCCCGGGCTATCGCCGAGAGACTGCGGAAGATTATTCCCCGGCAGATGTACGAGGTGATTATCCAGGCCGCTATCGGCAGCAAGATCATATCCCGCGAGAACATCAAGGCCATGCGTAAGGACGTGCTGGCCAAGTGTTACGGTGGTGACATCACCCGCAAGAAAAAGCTCTTGGAAAAACAAAAAGAGGGTAAAAAACGCATGAAGCAGATCGGGCATATCGAGGTTCCCAAGGATGCCTTCTTAAGGGTAATGAACATCGAGGAAGATTAACGAAGCCGGGCCATCACCCTTTAAGGTTGGTGGCTTTATCTTTTCTATGCGAAAGGGGGTGAATTTGCTTGCCGCCCATATTAGGCTCCACCGTTCCCCAGTGCCTATATATTCACATCCCCTTTTGCCTGAAAAAGTGTGACTACTGTGATTTCTATTCCATCTCTGGCAGCTCGCCGGAGATGCTGGAGCGATACAGCGCAGCCCTGCTGAGCGAGATTGACCGGCAGGCGGCCTCTTTTCCTGCCCACCACATCCGGAGCATCTATTTCGGCGGGGGGACTCCCAGCCTGTTAAGCGTAAGTCAGATAACCGCTATATTGGAGAGGATTCTTCTGCGCTTCAGTGTCGACAGCCGGGCCGAGATAAGTCTGGAGGCCAATCCGGCAACCATAGATCAGAATAAGCTGGCCGGTATGGTGAAGGCTGGCGTTAACCGGCTTTCGCTGGGGGTGCAGAGCTTCGACGACGGCGAACTGAGGATGCTGGGCCGGGTCCACAGTAGCCGGCAGGCCCGGGAGACCTTGCGGCTGATTGCCGATTTGCCGCTAAAAAACTATAATGTTGATTTAATTTACGGTTTGCCGGGGCAGTCTATAAATGGGTGGCTGAATAACCTGCGGCAGGCCGTTGCTTTTGGACCTCAACATATATCCATGTACCTGCTGCAGTTGGAGCCGGACACCCCGATGGGGCAGGCCGTGGAAGATAACCGGTTGCTCTTGCTGGGGGAAGATAGTGAAGCGGAGATGTACTATGCCGGTATTGACTATCTGAGCGCTCAGGGGTATCGGCAGTACGAGATATCTAATCTGAGCCGGCCGGGAGCGGAATGCCGCCACAATATGTTTTACTGGCAGGCCGAATCTTACCTGGGTCTGGGAGCGGGGGCGGTAAGTTTTGCCCAGGGCCGCCGCTGGCGCAACCAACCGGATATGCAGGCTTACCTTGCTGCTCACCAATCGAAGCAGGATGGTCTGACCGAGGAATTGGAGCGGATGGATCAGCCGGGACTGATAGCCGATGCGGTGATACTAGGGCTAAGAATGACCGAGGGTATCGATCTGGCTGCTTTTGCAGGGCGCTTCGGTCTGGACCTCGCTGACCGATATGACGAAACTATCAGGCGCTGCCAGGCGGAGGGGCTGCTGGAAATGAAGCATGGACGCCTTTTTTTGACCAGAGCGGGCTATTTCCTCTCCAATCAAGTTATGCGCCGTTTTCTGGATTGAATCATTCTTGACAAAGCACCTGACAGATGATATTTTTTTCTTAAACAGTGATTAGCACTCGTCGAAAGAGAGTGCTAACAGGCGGGTGGTAAAATGAATCTGGACGAAAGGAAAAAAAGGATTCTGGAATCCATTATCAAGGATTATGTGGAGACCGCAGAGCCGGTTGGTTCGCGTGCGGTCGTTAAAAAGCATGATCTGAAGATAAGCCCGGCCACGGTTCGCAACGAAATGGCTGATTTGGAGGATATGGGCTTCCTGGAACAGCCGCATACCTCGGCGGGAAGAATACCCTCCGAACAGGGTTTTCGCTATTTTGTGGACTGGATGATGGAAAAGGAGCATCTATCTGACGGCGAGATGGAGACGCTGCAGAAGGTGCTTACCGACAACAACCAAGAATGGCATGAGATTGCCCAATCTATTGGCAATTTCTTGGCTCAGGCCACCAGCTATACGTCGTTTGTCATCATACCGGCTATTACTTTATCGGATTTCAAATACATTAAACTGGTTCCGGTTGATGCCAACCGGGCACTGGTTTTGATGGTTACCGAGCCCGGAACCATTATGCATCGCAAGATTGAGGTACCTGAGCAGATGGCTCCCGATGAATTTGACAACTTGAGCAAGGGCTTCACTCAGGCATTCGGCGGGAAAAAGCCGGGCGAGATTAAACGCACTGATCTCAGTCTACTGCGAGATAGCCTGCGCCAGCGGCGCCAGGTAATCGATCGGGTGCTTGATGCGGTAGACAGCCTGCTGGACAACTCGGCAGGCGAAAAAGTGGTGGTAAGCGGAGCGCTCAACATCTTGAATGAACCGGAATTTAAGGACATTGAAAAGATAAAGCGGGTGCTGGCGATACTGGAAGAGGACGAGCGCCTGCGCAATATTATTCCCGAACAGATCGGGGAAGAGGTTGATATCCGCATCGGCCGGGAGAACACTGTAGAAGATATCAGAGAGATGAGCCTGGTATTTGCCGGATATAAGACCTTGGGCGAGATGGGGAAAATAGGTCTCATAGGTCCGGTGCGTATGGAATACTGGAAGGCTGCCGGCTCGGTGGAATCAGTACGTTCTATTGTGGAAGACGTTATCAAGCGCTTTTAAACGGTAACTAGTGAAGCCGGCCGGCAGTATTATCGGGCGGCTTTGCCCATTCACCGGCAAGGTAAGTCAAAAAACGAGCATTAATAATCTGTCCCAGCGATATCCTGGATTAGAGGTGATATATAAATGGAAACCAAGGAAACCGCCAACCCGGAAAACGGGTACATAGAAGAAGAAACCTCGGCAGAGCAGCCGGAGAGCGAAGGAGTCGATGAATTGGCCCTGTTAAAGCGGGAAGTGGAGAAGCAGAAGGAAGAGGCCCAAAAGAACTACGAACAATACCTGCGGGCACTGGCCGAGTCAGATAACACCCGTAAACGGATGCAGCGAGATAAGGAAGAATATATGAAGTTCGCCAGCCTGCCTCTGATTAAAAAGCTCCTGCCGGTGGTGGACGATCTGGAGCGCGCCATGCAGGCGGCCGGCTCCAGCCAGGACTATGAGGTTCTCAGCAAGGGCGTGGAGATGATTAACCGGCGCCTGCAGGATATTATTCGCGAGCAGGAAGTGCTGGTGATAGAAACGGCGGGTCAGCTCTTTGATCCCCAGTTTCATCAGGCCCTGGTGGTGGAAGAAAGCCCCGAGCATGAGGAGAACACCATACTGGAGGAAATGCAGAAGGGCTATACCATGCATGGCCGGGTGATCAGGCCGAGTTTGGTCAAGGTGAGCAGATAACAAAAGTTTTTTATAATCATGGAGGTGTTATTACAAATGGGTAAGGTTGTAGGGATTGACTTAGGAACTACCAATTCAGTAATAGCGGTAATGGAGGGCGGCGAGGCGGTGGTCATCCCCAATGCGGAGGGTGAACGCATAACCCCCTCGGTAGTCGGCTTTTCCAAAACCAATGAGCGACTGGTGGGCCGCGTGGCCAAACGGCAGGCTATCACCAATCCAGAACGTACCGTAGTTTCGATCAAACGCAAGATGGGCACCGATTACCAGGTGGCCATTGATGACAAGAAGTATACCCCGCAGGAGATCTCCGCCATGATCCTGCAGAAGATGAAGACGGATGCCGAGGCCTATCTGGGAGAAAAGATCACCCAGGCGGTCATTACGGTACCGGCCTATTTTACCGATTCCCAGCGCCAGGCGACCAAGGATGCCGGCAAGATTGCCGGTCTGGAAGTCCTGCGTATCATCAATGAACCTACTGCAGCAGCGCTGGCCTACGGCCTGGATAAGCAGGAGAACCAGACTATTTTGGTTTTTGACCTGGGCGGCGGAACCTTTGACGTATCCATTCTGGAGATCGGCGATGGGGTATTCGAGGTCAAGGCCACCAGCGGCAACAACCGGCTGGGCGGTGATGATTTCGATGACAAGATTATCAACTGGCTGGTTGAGGAATTCAAGAAGGATCAGAATGTGGACCTAAAGGGAGACAAAATGGCCATGCACCGTCTGAAGGAAGCGGCGGAAAAGGCTAAACACGAGCTGTCCGGCGTTCTGACCACTGATATCAACATACCCTATATTACCGCTACGGCGGAGGGTCCACTGCACATGGAGAAGACTCTAACCCGGGCCAAGTTTAACGACATGACGGCTGAACTGGTGGAAAAGACCATGGGACCAACCCGTCAGGCCATGAAGGATTCCGGACTCAGACCGGAGCAGATTGATAAGGTGCTGCTGGTCGGCGGCTCCACTCGCATTCCGGCGGTACAGGACGCTATCCGCAACTTCATCGGCAAGGAGCCTTTCAAGGGTATCAACCCGGACGAGGTAGTGGGGGTCGGCGCAGCTATTCAGGCCGGCGTGCTTTCCGGCGAGGTCACCGATGTGGTATTGCTGGATGTTACGCCATTGTCGTTGGGAATAGAAACCCTGGGCGGGGTATTCACCCGCATCATCGAGCGCAATACCACCATCCCGGTTGGCAAGAGCCAGGTGTTCACCACAGCGGCCGACAACCAGACCTCGGTGGATATCCATGTGCTGCAGGGCGAGCGCAAACTGGCCAACAGCAATGTTTCTTTGGGCCGTTTCCAACTGACCGGTATCCCGCCGGCACCGCGCAATGTCCCACAGATCGAGGTCAAGTTCGATATCGATGTCAACGGCATAGTGCATGTAACCGCCAAGGATCTGGCTACCCAGAAGGAACAGAGGATTACCATCACTTCGTCCAGCGGACTCAGTGATGATGAGATCAAACGGATGGTGGACGATGCCGAGCGTTTTGCCGAAGAGGACGAGACCCGCTTGAAGGAGATCGAGACCAGGAACAACGGCGACAGCATGGTCTATCAGGCGGAAAAGACCCTGAAAGAATTCGGCGATAACATCGACACTGCCGACAAAGAAAACATCGAGGCCGCCAAGGCCGAGCTGAGTGAAGCCCTGGCCGGCAATGACATGGCTTTGATCGAAGCCAAAACCGAGGCCTTAACCGAAGCCATCTATGCGGTAAGCACCAAGATGTATGAGAACGCCAATCCGGGAGCAACCGGCGATGACAGTGTCTTTGACGCTGACTATAATATTCCGGATGACGATAAATAACCAGATATAAACTGGGACGGTTCTCCTGGGCAGTAAGCCCCGGGGGTACCGTCCTATTCTCGTTGGGATATTATGTTATAATAATACCTGAGCATTGATACCTGTGACCAGGAAGGTGGGAAGATATGTCCACTAAACGTGATTACTATGAATTGCTGGGGGTTTCTCGCAACGCTACGCCCGAGGAGATCAAAGCAGCCTATCGCAAGATGGCCCGCAAGTATCACCCTGACGTAAATCGGGAGGATGAGAATGCCTCAGAGAAGTTCAAGGAAATAAATGATGCCTACGAGGTACTGAGCGATCCCCAGAAGAGATCGGTTTATGATACCTATGGACACGATGCCTTCGATCCCACCAAAAATGCCGGCGGCTTCGGCGGCGGTTTTGGCGAAGGCATGGGTGGCTTTGGCGATATCTTCGATTTGCTGTTCGGCGGAGGCGCGGGTGGCGGCCGCCGGCCCAAAAGCGGTCCTCAGCGCGGAGCGGATCGTGAACTGCGGATGGAGATCAATTTTGAGGATGCCGTATTCGGTTTGCAGAAGGATATCGAGATCACCCGGGTGGAGCAGTGCGAACACTGCCATGGCAATGGCGCCGAACCGGGGACCCCGATTAAGACCTGTACTACCTGCCAGGGCAGCGGCCAGGCCCGGACGGTTCAAAGCACGCCATTTGGACGATTCGAGACCGTGCGCCCCTGCACCAAGTGCGGCGGAGAGGGCAAGACCATTGAAAAGCCTTGCGCCGAATGCAAGGGGACCGGCAAGACCAGGAAGAACCGGCGGATTGAGGTGCGCATCCCGGCCGGCATCGACAGCGGCTCACGCCTCAGGATACAAGGCGAAGGTGAACAAGGGATCAAAGGCGGACCGCCGGGAGATCTCTATATCAGCGTCAGTGTCAAACCTCACGCTACCTTTAAACGGGATGGCTATACCCTGATTACCACGGTGGATATCGATTTTATTCAGGCGGCCCTGGGCAGCGAGTTGGAGATAGATCTATTGGGCGGCGCCAAACACAAGCTCTCTATACCGGAGGGGACCCAGCCGGGTGATGTCATAACCGTCAAGGGCAAAGGGATACCCTACCTGCACAGCCATCGCCAAGGGGATCTGAAGGTCATCATAAAGGTTACCATCCCCAAGAAACTGACCAAGAAACAGAAGGAATTGCTGCAGGCCTTTCATAGTGATGAGAAACCAGGGAAAAAGGATAAGGGCCTGATTGATAAAATGAAGGATGCTATGGGATAGGAGTGCCAGCAGTGAATTGGAAAGAGATTAGCGTATTGACCGAAGGTGTTTGCGTAGAAGCGATTGCCGGGATATTTCACCGTTTGGGATCGGGCGGAGTAGTTATTGAGGACCCGCAGGGGGCCCGCAAATATATCAACAAGGAGCCCTGGGTAGCCGATTCGGTTTCACCGGATTTTCTGGAGCACAACTTTGTGGTGGTGAAGGCTTATTTTCACGAGGATCGCCAGGTCTTAGACGAGATATATTCGTGTCTCGATGTAGTGCGGGAGAATTTCGGGATTGAATGCAAGGTATATATCGACGAGGTCCGCGACGAGGACTGGGAGCAGAACTGGAAAAAATATTATCATACCTTCAAGGTAGGGGAACGCCTGGTTATCAAGCCTTCCTGGGAGGAATACCATGCCGAACCGGGCGAGGTGATTATTGAATTGGACCCGGGCATGGCCTTCGGCACCGGCATCCATGCCTCTACCCGCTTTTGTCTCAAATTTATCGATAAATATATAAAGGGCGGAGAAACCATTATCGATGCCGGCTGTGGTTCGGGAATATTGTCCATCGGGGCGGTAAAGCTGGGGGCTCAATCGGTTTTCGGCATGGATGTGGACCCGGTCGCCACCATAGTGGCCCGTGAGAATATAGAACTCAATGGCTTGCAGGATAAGATAGAGGTTTACGAGGGAGATATCGTTGAAAACCTGAAGGGCCGTCAGGCTGACATGATTCTGGCCAATATTACCGCCGAACTGGTCAATATGGTCATTCCGGAAGCGGCGCCGGTACTGCCGGTGGGCGGGTATCTCTTCGGCTCCGGCATCGTTGACAGCCGCTGGCCGGGAGTGCAAAAACAATTGGAGAAATACGGCTTCGAAATCGTCGAGGTCCTCACCGACATCGACTGGGTCGGGGTGGCGGCCCGCAAGAAGTAAGGGGAACGGGGACTAATTCAACACAGATGGACACAGATTAACCACAGATGATTTTTCATGGCATTGAACTCAATGTTTCTGGCTAATAATTGGTTTTGAGCCAATACAAAGTCCTTTAAGATGCTGAGGACCTTTGCTGTAAACTGTTAAGTTTATGTTGAAGCCAATAAAAACAATCAGTGTGCATCTGTGGCCGAAGGCATCTGTGTCTATCTGTGTTAAATCGTAACCCTTTAGGAGGTGTAGTTGTGCACCGTTTTTTTGTTTCTGGAGAGAATATTCGGGGGGGACGGGTGACCTTTGATGCCGGGGAGGCCCGGCATATCGAGCGGGTGCTGCGATTAGGTGTCGGCGATACCGTTACGGTCTTTGACGGCAGCGGATGGGAGTATCTGGTGCGCTTGAACCCCAATAACAATAACCGTTTGACCGGCGAGGTGGTCGGCAAAGAGAGCAAGGACCGCGAGGCAGCGACCAGTCTTTACCTGGTGCAGGGTTTGGGCAAGGGCGATAAGATGGAGACCATTATCCGGAAGGCGGTGGAAATCGGGGTAAAGGCGGTTTATCCGCTGGCCTGCGAGCGCAGCGTGGTTCGCCTGGAGGGAGATAAGGCCTTAAAAAAGGTGGAACGCTGGCAGGAGATTGCAGTGGAAGCCTGCAAACAATGCCGCCGCAATGTGGTGCCGGAAATTAAACCGGTTATGGAGTATGCTAAGCTTTGGCCGGAGATCGCCGGCCGCCAGGCACTTATGCTTTATGAAAACGAACAGGACCTGAGTCTGGGCTCATTCCTGAAACAACAGCGGCAGGACCTGGCCGGGGCCGAGGTATTCTTGTTGATAGGGCCGGAAGGTGGCTTCAGCCCGCTGGAAGTGGAATTGGCAGGCAGGCATGGCTGTCCTGCTGTAACCCTGGGTCCGCGTATACTGCGGACAGAAACCGCTGGCATAGTAGCCTCCAGCATAATTCTTTATGAACTGGGTGAACTGGGATAATCAGTTGATAAAAGGCATAAAGGAGGGTATTCAATGATTTTTTGACCTGAAATTGGAGGAACAAAAGAAACAACCAGTGCTGTCCATCAGATTAAGAACTGCTATGGAAAATATGCCGAAGGTAATCGGTGAAGGCTATGGCGCCATCATGATGTACATCAATGAATTGGGCGAGCAACCGGTCAATGCTCCCTATACCGCCTACTATAATCTGGATATGCAGGACATGGATGTGGAAATGGGCTTTCCGGTAGCCAGGGTTTTAGCCGGGAAGGGTGATATGGCAAAGAGGTTGCGGTCAGGTGTCAAGCCGGCCGCAACCTCTTTATGATTTGAATAATGTTCATAAATTTTATGGAGCAGATCGTGTCATTTCACCTTGTCTACATCAATAAACGGGATCGCCCCGCCATTTACCCGCGGCAGATTTCCGTTCCATTTGTCGATGGCCACGCGCTGGTTTTCAATCTCCCGCAAACGAAGCAGCTCAGGTGTTACCTGTTCCCGCTGAATGCGTAAGGCTTCTGCCTCAGCTTGGGCCTGGGTTACTTTTTGTTCGGCTTCTATCTTGATGCGTTCCAGGTCACGCTGGGCTTTTAAAGCTCGCTGTTCAGCGGTCTGCTTTTCTTCGATGGCGCGATTGAATTCCGGACTGAATTCAAAATTTACTATGTTGAAGCGGTCAACGATTATATGATAGTCAGCCAGTTTTTTGGTCAAAACATCAGCGGTGCGGATCGCTACCTCCTGCCGCTTGGTAATAAGCTCTTCAGCGGTGTAATTTGCGGTAACTGCTTTTATGGATTCCTGGACGGCCGGAGCTATCACACGTCCTTCGTATTCAATCCCCACTCGCTGATATAGGTGAGCAGCACTGGATGGTTCCACATGGAAATTAACCGCGACAACTGAGGTTACTGTCTGTAGATCGCGGCTGGCGG
>Ga0209340_1000959_pt1 | contig 24153 bp, 17 predicted proteins | sample EPASupsiteSAE323_FD_187266 | JGI IMG/M metagenome (GOLD analysis project Ga0209340, IMG submission 187266) | Bioremediated contaminated groundwater from EPA Superfund site, New Mexico - Sample SAE3-23 (SPAdes) (version 2) | ecosystem: Environmental > Aquatic > Deep subsurface > Groundwater >... | reverse complement strand
TTACCTCCCGCCATGACTCCAATCCCTCCCTACACCATACCCAGGGCTTCGATTACTTCCTTTTGGATCTCGGCCAGTTGTTTTTCGCTGCAGGACTCTACATAGACCCGGAACAGCGGCTCGGTGCCGGAGGCCCGGATCAGCGCCCAACTCTCGTCTTCCAGCAATATCTTCAATCCCTCGCGCCGGTCCAGGGCTTCCACCCGGATGCCCCCCAACAAAATGGGATTGTATTCCTTCATGCGGTCTATAATGTCCCGCTGGTCCTCCGGCCTTACCCGGATATCGAAACGCCGGCTGATAACCGGACCATACGCTGCGGCCAGCTCTTCGTCCAATTCGGCCAGGCTCTTGCCGGAATACGCAATCATCTCCGCCGCCAGCAGACCGGCCAATATGCCGTCCTTTTCCGGCACATGCCCGATGATCGAAAGCCCCCCGCTTTCTTCTCCGCCTAAAATACAAGACTTGTCCCTTAAGGCGGCGCTAATGTACTTGAAGCCTACCGGGGTCTCCATAACCTCTATGCCGTTTTTTCTGGCAATGCGATCCAGCATATGGGTAGTAGCCAGGCTGCGGCAGACCGGCCCCCGAAATTGATGAACTGTCAGCAGGTGGTGCAACAGGAGCGCCATAAAGCGATTAGCACTGATAAAGGTCCCATCCCGATCAATCAGACCGAAGCGGTCGGCATCGCCGTCCAGGGCCAGGCCGATATCAGCGTTATAAGTCAAAACCGTCCGTTTCAGATCCTGCAGAACATGATCCACCGGTTCTGGCAGGGCTCCGCCGAACAAGGGGTCGCGATAATTATTTATACTCCTGACCTCACAGCCCAAATCGCCCAGTATACGTTCCAGAAAGCCGATGCCGGCGCCAAACATGGGGTCGATTACTACCTTGGGCGGACGGGCCTTGATATATTCCGGATTAATTAGCCCCAATAGGGCACTGGTATATTCCCTCTCCAAATCGATCTCTTCATAGAGATGCAGCCGGCTGGCTTCGGCCAGATTTATCTCATAGACCTTGCCGGAGCCGGTCACCCGCGCCAGTTCCTCTTCGATAACATCGGTGATATCCGGCAGGGCCGGACCGGCATACCAGGGTATAAACTTGATCCCCTGGTACTCGGGCGGGTTGTGACTGGCGGTAATCATGATGGCCCCGGCCGTCTCCCGGGCCCTGATGGCAAAAGCCGTCTGCGGGGTGGGGCTGGCCTTTTTAAACAAGAACACCTTGATGCCGTTCCCGGCAATTACCCGGGCGCAATCCGCCGCAAATTCTTCCGATAAAAAGCGATTGTCATAACCGATGACCAGACCCTTTTTCCCCAGGTTCTGCCCGTTTATATAACTGGCGATAGCCTGCGCTACCATCCGACAGTTGGCAAAGGTAAAATCACGGGCGATAACCGCCCGCCAACCATCCGTCCCAAACTTGATCTCCGACATAAAATGCCCCCCAGGCTTTATTAAAAGTTCGTCGTTCCGATGCGGACGTATAAGAAATCGGTGATGACCTTGGCGATGCGGCGGGCGGCTTTGCCGTCGCCGTATGGGTTGATGGCCCGGGCCATCTTCTCGTATTCGCCGGCCTCGGTCAGCAGCAAGGAGGCTTCTTTCATTATCTTATCATACACTGCTCCGACCAATTTAACCGTGCCGGCCTGCAAGGCCTCGGGGCGTTCGGTGGTATCCCGCAAGACCAGGACCGGCTTGCCCAGGCTGGGCGCCTCTTCCTGCAAACCGCCGGAATCGGTCAGCACCAGGTAAGCAGCGTTCAGTAAATGAGCAAACGGCTCATAATCCAGGGGCTCCAGCAGGTGTATCCGCTCACGGTCCCCCATCATCTCATAGGCAACATCCCGGACAATGGGATTCATATGTACCGGGAAGACCACTTCGGTATCGGGAAACTTTTCGGTTAGATCAATGAGGGCGCGGTAGATCTCGCGCATGGGATTGCCCCAGTTTTCGCGGCGATGGGTGGTGACCACCAGCAAGCGTTTGGAAAAATCTATCCCGGCAAACTCGGCGCCAAACTGGTAGTCCGGCTTGACTGTCTGCAGCAGCGCGTCAATGACCGTATTGCCGGTAACCCATATCTTGAACATGGCGGTGGCTTCCGCCAATAGGTTTTCCCGAGCGGTATCGGTAGGAGCAAAATGAAGCTCAGTCAATCTCCCAGTCAGGGTACGGTTCATCTCCTCCGGGAAAGGCGAATATTTGTTGCGGGTCCGCAACCCGGCTTCGACATGACCGACTGGAACCCGGCAATAGAAGGCGGCCAGCGCCGCGGCAAAAGTGGTGGTGGTATCGCCGTGCACCAACACCATATCGGGTTGCTCTTCTTCTATAATAGACCTGAGCCCTTCCAGCACCCCGGTGGTGATAGAAAACAGGTCCTGTTGCCTTTTCATCAGGTTCAAATCATGCTGGGGCTTGATCTTGAATAAATCCAGCACCTGGTCCAACATCTCCCGGTGCTGCGCCGTAACTACCACTACTGTTTCGATATCCTTGACCTTCTGTAGCTCGCTGATTACCGGAGCCATCTTGATCGCTTCCGGTCTGGTGCCAAAAACCACCATTACCTTGCCCAGGCGCATAAAAACCTCCAGCTCATATCGGCATTTATTTAGGACAATAGTAATACATTTCCTCAGTTAAGTCAAAGAGACAGTGGGAGAGGATTGTCACCAGGCGAGCTGCAGGGTGATGGTATCCTGCTGCGGGGTGTAGGGCAGCGTTACCATACCGTTTTCAATCTCATAGAGGCGGTCGTCTATCGCTACCAGGCCGGCGGCCGGCAGTTTACTGCCGCGGTTCCAGAAGAACAGCGTGAGATTAACTGGTTTTCCCGGTGCAAACTCCGGTACCACCGTGCTGACAAAGTATTTATCATCCGGCGGCAGCAGGTTAACCTGGCCGCTTCCCGTTAACGTTGCCTTTAACGAATAATCGCTTTCCTGCAGCGAATAATCACTTAATGAAACGGAGCTGTAGACGACTACCTCCCAAATGCCGGGGGCCGGATCGAAATAATTCAGATTGGCGGAAGTAATGCTCTGCTCTTTGCCGGCACCGACATAAGCACTGGTTTCCCGCGCGCCGTCCGGAGCCAGCACATTTATGCGCGCCCGGCCTTTGCCGTCCTTTACCGCCAGCTTGAAGGTAATCTGATCCGCCCCGTCGGGAACCCGGAAAAAGTAATGCTTTAGCCCCCCCGGCCCTAACTGGCCGGTTTGTTCTATATCCTGGTTTTTACTCATATCGTGCGGCACAACTACCGTCTGGAGCAGAGCGGCATCCAGACCGGAGCTGTTAACGTCGTCGGCCACCAAAAAACTGCTGTATAATCCGGGCTCCGAGAAGGTTTCGTACCTTATATCAACAACCCTTTCACTGTGCGCGGGAACTTGTAAGCTAAACTGCTCGGGTTTAATCCAATCGGCAAATCCGCCCAATGAATAACTGGCACCAGCATCTCCGTTATTGGTAATATGCAGCGCCACTGAGGCCGGACTGGCGCCGCGCGAATAAAATCCCGGTTCCAGGCCGTCCCCCGGAGTGAATTGTCGGCCATCAGTCGCAAGATTCGCGCTCAGGTTCTTCTGCAATTCCTGCCAGGCGCCGGGCAGATTTACCGCGCCGTATCCCTGCTCCACGGACTGCAATCCCTTAATTGGTTTCGCGCTGGCCAGTATCGCCTGGTAAACCCCGGCGGCGTTGCTCTTGTACAAACGATGTATATTGGCATCGAGTAATAAGGCGATAGCCCCGGCCAGATGAGGCGCCGCTATACTCGTCCCTTCGTCCCGGCGATATGGTGAATCGTTCCACAAAGGATAGGTGGAAATCGCACTGCCCGGCGCCAGCAAAAGCGGAGCCGCTGCCGCGTTAGTTGCCGGTCCAGCGGAACTGAAGTACCATAGCGTCGAATCCGGAACATCCCAACCGTAATCGGTTATCCACATCTCGGGAGTAGCGTAAGCCCCCACCGTCAAAATGCGGTTTATCCCCGTACTGTCCGTGACGGTTCCGGTTCCCGGTCCATTGTTGCCGGCCGCCATACAAATAATCATGCCCTTGCTCTTCCATATTAATGAAGCGGTTTCCGCCAAGGATTCCCTTTCTGCAGCGGTCATGCTGTATTGGCCCATACTAACCACCGCCACGCCGGCACCCCGATCCGCCGCCAAACTCAGTGCACTCTCCAGGTTTTTCAGCGTGGCGGTTCCCTTGGTGTCGGCAATCTTTATCACCAATAGCTGCGCATCGGGAGCTATGCCCTTCACCTTGCCACTGGCGGATACCACCCCGGCCACCTCAGTACCGTGCCCAAAACCGTCAAAGCCCAACCGGATATAATTATCCTTGTCCGAGATATCACATACCACAAAGTTGAAAACGCGGCCCCCGTCACCCTTGATACTCACTACCTGCTGATCCAGGCTATATTTTCGAAAGCCGGTCTCATCCTTTACTTGTCCATCCCCGTTGGTATCAAAATAGGCCTTATCATAACCGCCCCCGGCTTTGCTGGCTGTCAAAACCACCAACATGCTGCGGGCCGCCAGCCCGGAATCATCCGGCAGAAACCCCAGGTTAAAATAGCCGGCCTTAAAGGAGCCCTCCGCATTGGGCAGATTACTAACATCGACCTTGTCATTTTCCATAGTCAGATAGCCTCCACTGGCCTTGACCGAGTATAGATTAACCTTGCCCTCGTCGGTAAGGTTAATGAAATCTACCATCTTCTTATAGCCCTGACTGGTGCTGGTTAAATCCGGATGCCCCGGGTCAATTCCGCTGTCGATTACCGCCACCAGCTGACCTTTGCCAGTAGCTCCGGTAATGTTAGTAAACACTCGGGCCCCCAGGGCCTCCCCGGTAGAAAGCAGGCTGGCAGCCGCTTTTCGGTCATTTATCTCATATCTTTCAGCATTTTCTTCGCCGGCGATTAATGGCTGAAGCATGCTGTTAACCGGTTCGGCGGGAGTGGCAGCAGGCAGGCGGCTGTAACCGAACCTTACCCGGGAAATCTTTTGCCCCGGAGTAGCAATTAGAATATAGGCCAGTTTGCCGTTGGGATCTAAATCCAGATAGGCCTCGGCGGGAAGCGGGATCTCGGTTTTCGGTTGATGATTATCCTGGCCCCACACCGTCACGTTGGCGGCCAGCTCGAAGCTCTCCTGCCGGGCGTCGACTATTACGGTAGCCTTACGCAAAGGAAGGTTTATCTGGGTGATAGTCCCGGTGATCTGGTACTCGCGGCCCAGGCCCTTCAATAACGCTTCCAGCATTACGGCTACCTGGCCCCGGGTCAGCTTGTTCCGGGGGCGGAAGGTGTTGTCAGGGAAACCTTGGAGCAGACCCTTTTGCACCGCCAAGGAGATGGCTGGTGTTGCCCAGGCGGATATTTCAGCGTCATCGGCGAAGCCTGTCGCCGGGGAATCGGCCTTTTCGCCCAGACACTTAACCAGTATGCTTACCGCCTCTTCCCGGCTAATTAAGCGTCCTGGCGCAAAAATACCGGGCGCGTCCCCCTGCACCAGGTTCATTTCATGCGCCAGCTCAATATAGCCCTTGGCCCAGGTATTGCCGTCATCAAAATGAACCGTGCCCTGCTGCAGAACCTCGGCTTCCCTTTGCTTGTTCATCGCCCTAATCAGCAAGACCACGAATTCCTGGCGGCTTATGTATGACTCCGGGTAATACGCCCCATTCGGGTACCCGGTTATAATCTCCCGGCTCTTTAAATGCTCTATCTCCATTCTGGCCCAGTGCTGGTTAGTGTCGCTAAAAGCCTCCGCCCGCAGCGGGCCGACCAACAACACAGCCAGAACTAAAACCAGCCCTATTATGTATCTATAAAACCTCATAAAATCCAACCTTTTACATTCCAATGCCCCGCAGGATCAGATCGGTTACCTGGTTGGCCAGATCGTTGGCCGGCACATCCCAGTCCTCAAAGATTATCGGCACGTACATGGCCTCCATGCAACCCATTATCATCAGGGCAGCCAGGCGGGCATCCACCCGGCGCAGTTCGCCCCGGGCGGTGGCTTCATCTATGATGGTGATTAACCGCCCTTCCTTTTCCTTACGCATGGAAAAGCCCCATTCTTTCAGTTCCTCATCGATAACATCGGTGTCCCAGCAAATAATCCGGGTGATATCCTTGTTTTCGCGGGAAAAAGAGAAATGCGCTTCGAGCAAATGACAGAGGCGGTCGCGAAAGGTTAGTTGATCGAGCTGCCGGGTTTCCAACTCACTATAATAGGCTTGCAGGCTTCGTTCCATCATGGCCTGGAATAATTGCAGCTTACTCTCAAAGTATTCGTAAATGGTCCCCTTGCCGATACCGGCAGCAATGGCTATTTCCTCCATCCGGGTATTGTGATAGCCCTTGCTGGAAAAAACCTGTACCGCCGCATCAATTATGGCGTCCCGCTTCTTTGAACCCTTGTCTTCTTTCCGCCTCACACTCTCAACTCCCAGCAAAAAATACCGCTGGTCGGGGCGGATATGAATCCGCCCCGACGCCCAATTCTTTTTATCCCCCGGATGCCGGGTCACATCCTCGCCAAAAAATCACCCTACGGGTACCACGATGCACCCTGTTGGGTGCCATTAAGGTCGCTGTGTTAATCTGTGGCTAAATTCGTCTCCCCCGTAACCCCGGTATCCCCGGACTCTGCTGCCTTGGCTGCTTTGCGCTTTTTAATCCGCCGGCCCCAGTCGTCGAATATGCTATATACCACCGGAACCAGTACCAGGGTGATCAAGGTCGAGACCAGCAGTCCGCCGATAATGACGATAGCCAGCGGAGCCTCGGCCTCGCCGCCTTCGCCCAGCCCCAGCGACATGGGAGCCATGGCCAGGATGGTAGCGAAAGCCGTCATCAGAATGGGCCGGAGCCTGACCCGGCCAGCCTCGATAATGGCAGCGTTTCTATCCATGCCGCCATGCCGCAGCTGCTGCAAATAGTCCATCAGCACTATGGCATTGGCCACTACAATACCAATCAACATGATCACCCCGATAAAGGCATTTACACTGAAGGTGTTGCCGGTAATAAAGAGGCTGAGCACCACGCCGATAAAGGCAGTCGGCACGGAAAACATAATAATAAAGGGTAAAAAGAATGATTCATAGAGAATAGCCATGACCGCGTAGACCAGGATAATCGCCAAGGCCATGGCGGTGGTCAAGCTCTTAAAGCTCTCGATCATATCGTCGTTCTGGCCGCCGTACTGTATGCTGTAGCCAGCCGGCATATTCATGCCGCCTACCCGGGCCTTGATATCATTCATTACCGAGTTAAGATCCCGGTTCAGCAGATAGGCGTCAACCTCCGCTTCCCGTTGGCGGTTCACCCGGTTGATCTGCATGGGACCGGGTGCGATTACGAAATCAGCCACCTGGGAGAGGCGGACTACCGAGCCCCGGGGTGTGCTGATACTGATATTCTCCAGGTAACTGACGGTGTCATGCCCTGATTTCTGATAACGTACCCGCACGTCTACCTCCGCGCCGGACGCCTTGTAGCGGGTAGCTACCGTGCCATTGACGGCGGTCTTGACCTCGCTCGCGATCTGGGCCGGGGACAGGCCGAAAGCGGCGGCCCGGCGGCGGTCGATCTTGACCTGGATCTCCGGGTTGCCGTCCTTCAGGGTGGAACTGACCTCGCGGGTGCCGGGTATGGTCCGGACTATGTTCTCCACCTGCTTGGACAATTGCTTGAGCACGGTCAAATCTTCACCCCGCACCCGGATCATGACCGGGGCAGCGCTGTTGCCCATGCCCGACGTCATATCGGTGACATTGACCTTGATCTTGGCGCCGGGAATATCAGCCACCTTACCCCTGATCACCTCGGCCACCGTATCCACGCTCCGCTCGCGCTCGGTGCGGGAGGACAACTTTACATAAATGGTCGCTTTCTCCGATTGCGTGCCGCTGGTCAGTGACATATTGTTATCCGCCCCGATGCTGCAGAAGATGGTCTTGACCTCGGGGATCTGGCGGAGATCCTTTTCAATAACCTGCACCATCCGGTTGGTATCGCTCAAGGGATTACCCTTGTCGGCTTCCAGACTGACCGAGATCTCGCCGGAATCCATGGCGGGCATAAACTCGGCCCCGATAAAGGGAACCAAGGCCAGCGAGCCTATCATCAGCAAGGTTACGCCCCCCACCACTATCTTGCGGTGCGCCAGCGACCAGACCAGCCAGTTCTTGTAGTATTCGCCCAGACTGTCGATCCATTCTCCATAACGATTAACGATAGCGCCTATGCGTCCTGTGCCGGTTTCCGCCCGGTTCATCGACTTGTCGGTGAGCATCCGGGAGGACATCAAAGGTACCACGGTGAGCGCAACCATCAGCGAACAAAGAATCGCGAAGCTGACCGTCACCGCCATCGGCTTGAATATGACCGAGGCGATTCCCTCGGTAACAAACATTACCGGCAGAAACACCGCCAGGATGGTCATGGTAGAGGCCAGCACCGCATTGCCTACCTGACTGGCCCCGGTAATCGCCGCTTCGATGGGAGAGAGCCCCAGGCTGCGATGCCGGTAGATATTTTCGAACACCACTATCGAGTCGTCCACCATACGCCCCACCCCCAGGGACAGACCGCCCAGGGTAATAACGTTCAGCGTATCATGGTTATAATACATCAGGATAAAGGTAGTAATAATTGACAAGGGAATAGCGGTAAAGATGATCAGAGTGCTGCGACCGTTGCGCAGGAACAGGAAGAGGATCAGCATGGCCAGCAAGGCGCCCTCGACCAGAGTACGCTGAACCGAAACCAGCGTCTGGTTTATATAAGTGGACTGGTCCATAACGATATTGACATCGATGTCCTGGCCCATTTCCTTTTCAACCTCGGCCATTACCGCCTTAATGGCTTCGCAAGCCTTAACGGTGTTGGCGTCACTCTGCTTCTGGCAGTGGATACCCACGGCGGCCCCGCCGTTTAAGCGGGTTATCTGGGTATCGTCCACGTAGCCGTCAGTAATCGTCGCGATATCCCCCAGGCACAGGACAGTGCCGGTGGAAGTGGTAATGGCCACGTCCTTGATATCGTCTACACTTTGAAATTCCTGCAGATTGCGCAGGAAATACTCGCGTCCGCCGCTCTTTACCTGGCCGCTGGACATGTTGAAGTTCTCAGCCGCCAGGGTTTGCGTAATCTGCGCCAGCGTGAGTCCGTTGGCTTCCAGCTTGACCGGGTCCAGTTCCACCTTGATTTCCCGGGTCAGACCGCCGGTGATGCGAACCGAGGCCACTTCCGGAATGCGCTCCAGGCGCGGTTTTATCTCATCCTCGGCGATGCGCTGCAGCTGCGACATGCTAATATTGCCCTTGGCCTGGATACCCATCTGCACAATCGGCATCAGGTTAACGTCCATCTTGAAGACCATGGGTTTTTCCACGCCGTCCGGCAGGTATTTTTCCACCATACTGGTCTTCTCACGGATGTCGTTGATGGCGTTGCTCATATCCGTGCCCCAGTTGAAACTGATAAGGATTATGGAACTGCCCGGGGTCGAGTAGGAAGCGATCTCCTTGACCCCGGACAGGGAGTTGAGCTGCCCTTCCAGCGTCTTGGTGACCTGTTCCACCTCCTCGGGTCCGGCCCCGGAATAGGTGGTCATGACCGCCGCGTAAGGCAGTTTCATATCGGGATACAAGGCCAGGGGCAGTTTAGAGAAGGTGAAAAAGCCCAGTATTATTATTACTGATATCAGGATGGTCATGGTTACCGGGCGCTTAATCGCGAACCTGATAATGCCCATTATTTAACCTCCCCGGAAATCACTTTCACCAGGGTGTTTTTATTGACCAGGGTGTTGCCCTTGGTTATCACCTGATCGCCCGCCTGCAGGCCGGAGGTAATCTCGGCAAACTGATCGTTCCTCACGCCCAGCTTGACTTCCCGCTCCTGGGCCCGGCTGTTCTTATCGATGATAAATACCACATTGGTGTTGTCGCGGGGAATTACCGCCGCCACCGGCACCGCCAGGACCATGTTTTTAGCCTCGGTATAGACCACGGCTTCCGCGTACATGCCGGATTTTATCTTGCCGTCCTTATTATCCAGCACCACCTTGACCCGGTAATTGCGCTTCACCGGATCCGGCATCATAGCGACGGTGGCTACCTTCCCCTTGAAGGCCTTGTCGCCTACCGCCCGCACGTATACCTCTACGGCGCTGCCGGTTTTCACATAGCCGATCTCATTTTCACTAACCAGTAGATCGGTTTCCAGGTTGGCGGTATCGCTCACCGCGGCGGCTACTCCAGTAGCGGAAGCCATTTCGCCGAGAGAGAGGTTGATGCTGCCGACCACCCCGTCGATGGGTGATGTAATATTGCAATGAGCCGCGGAATTTTCCGCATCATCCAGCATCGCCTGGTACAGAGCCACCTGGGCGTCGGCTCCGCCGGCCATCGCTCCGTCATAAGCCGCCTGCATGGCTTCCATATCTTGTTTGGAGACCGCGCCCTGCTCATACAATGCCTTGGTCCGTTCGTATTTGGCCTTGGTTACTTCCAGGTTGGCGTCGGCGCCCTTCTTGTTGGCAATCCAATAATCCATACTGGCCCGGGCCTGGGCCACCTTGGCCGAATAATCGCTGTTGTCCAGGGTTATGAGGGTTTGCCCCGCTTTTACCGAGTCGCCCGGTTTTACCAGGATACCGGTAACCCGCAAAGGCGATGCTATCTTCGGATATATGTAGACTTCGTTGCTCCCTCGCAGGGTCCCGCCGTACTTCAAGGCCTGCGCCATATCCATCTTTTTCGCCGCAGCGGCGTTGACACTGAAGGCGCTTTCCTTAACCTTTTCCGTATCCTTGCTGCAACCAGACACCAACAAAGAGAAAACCAGTATCCCTAACAGCAACAAGCCGACTGGCTTAAGCCTCCTCCCACGGTATCCCTTTTGCTTCATCCCCGTTCCTATCACAATATTCCCTCCCGCAAAAGATTCTCTGACCTTGGCTGCCTCACACACAAATTCCGACCGACCGGTTGGTCAGTTTTATAGAAGAATTATACCCAGAAGGTAGAGCAATGGTCAATAGTTTTAGAGCTACACGCTATAAAGGGGCGGATTGAATCCGCCCCTCAGAGACAATGTACCTGTCCCGGTCTCACACCTTAACCCTGGCCAGCAGTCCTTTATCCAGTTTATGTCCGTCATTAAACTTCAAATAGGTGGGATCCACCACCAGCCAGTATTCCCCGGCAGTCAGCGATTTCTGCGGTTTCGCCGCCACCTGTTTTCCATTGTTGCTGCTGAATTGCAGCGGTATGCGTTCTCCGCTGGCCGCATTGATCAGGTTGATATTGGCGGAATTCAAATAACTAGGTTTAACATCATCCAAAAAATCGAGCATCAGGCCCTTTTGCTGATCGTAGGTTATTTCTCCATTAAATTCATAACCCGGGTAATAGAGCGGCCAGCGATTAGCCCGTTGCTCCTGCTCCAGCGGTTGCCACCCGTCAATGTTATTGCCGCTGTAAACCGGATATTGGGCGCTGCCGTCCAGCAATGCGGTCCAGGCTGCCCAATACCCTCCCGTACGAGCTATAACCGGATCAATATCCACGGAAAAACTGTCGGTGTCGATCCTCACCAGTTTCCCCGCATAGTTTTCGGGAATATCATAGAATATCAACTGAGCCGCCTTCAGCACCTGTTCGTCATTTATTTTTATATCCGGGGTAACGCCCAGCCCGTTGATAGGCTTATCCAAAGGGGAATAAAACCGGGCTATGGTGAACTTTAGCTGATCGCCATTGGATAATTCGAACATCTGCTGCACAGTCCCTTTGCCATAGGTGGTATTGCCCAGGATTAAGGCCCGCTGCTGGTCCTTTAAGGCGGCGGTAACTATCTCCGCCGCACTGGCACTGTTTTCATTCGCTAATACTATCAGCGGTTCCTCCACATACTGCTCAGACGGCTGTCCCGGGTAAACCTCGGTAGTCTTCCGCTCCTTGACGATTACCGTATCGCCCGGGCCGATAAAGTAGCCGGACACGTCCAGGGCCGTCTCCAGGAACCCGCCGGGATTCTCCCGCATATCGAGTATCCAGCGGTTTACCTTCTTATCTTTCAGCTCTTTTATCACCTTGCCCATGTCTTTCCCGCTGTTGGCGCCAAACTCGGCCAGAACGATGATTCCGGTACCATCTTGAATTTTTTCACCCTTTACCGTTGGTATGTTCAGCTTTTCGCGGGTAACGGTCAAATCCAGCACCTGGCCGCCGCGCTTTATCTTGAGCGCCAGGCGGGTATTGATTGGTCCCCGGATAATCGCGCTGATCTTATCGACATCCAGGCCAACCAGGGACTTGCCATCCGCTTCAATAATATAATCATTCTCCCTGATCCCCGCCTTCGCCGCCGGCGAGCCCGCAATCAGCCCGAACACCAGCGCGCCCTGTTTCTCAGGTCGGAAATATACGCCGATGCCGGTAAACTCACCGTTGAGGTTCTCCATTTCCCTCTGAAATTCTTCTTTGGTATAGTACTGGGCATAGTGATCACCCAGTTTTTTAAGCATCTGATCGATGGTCGGGGCTTGCAGAACCTCGGCCGGAACCTGGTCAACATAATTGGCCTGGAGCAGCCCCGCTACCTCAGATAGCATCGCCTCATCAGCCGCCTGCGCCGGCAGCACCAAGCCGCTCCACAAGAAAAGCCCCACTATAAGAACCGCTAGCCACTTTTTATTCCATTGCCGCATAACACGCCTCCAGTTTTCGGATTTGGGTAAGTAAATTCCACGCTTGGCGCCCTAACCCCTTTAAGCTATAAGAAATATTTTCCCAAAATAAAAACCCGGAGCCCTTTAATAAGGACCAACCGGGTTCATATTCTATTCACTTGCTATCATTTGGCAGGCGTTGCCGTTGTTACGGCAGCCGGACTCCAGTCACTGGGGTCATAAACATTCTTGCCGGTAATTACGGCAAACTGAGCTTTTAAACTAGCTAGATCAGCGCAGCTATTTTCCAGATCATATCGTGCCTTGGCCTCAGTGTTTTGGAAAGAAGTCAGAGAGTCTCCGGTCACGGCTATCTTCGGCAGCATGCCAAGCTGATACTTTAGTTCGGCAACTTTTAAATCTCTTTGCGCTATGTCCAAAGACTTGCGGTTTATCACTATCTCGTTCTCCTTAGCGCTTATACTATAGTATAGTTGCTCCATGGTCTTACGAGCGTCACGTTTGGCTTGTTCAAGATCTATTTCTGAGATTTCAAGGTTTCGTTTTTGAATTCCGGAGTTAATATCAGTAAGAAACCAGTCTTTTTTACTTGCTTCAACCTGATAACTTGCCTTTTTCTCCAAGATCAGAACCGATTCGTCAATAGTCCGGCTTAGCTCCATGGACAATTCATTGCGAGGATATTGAGTTATTACTGCTTTGCTGTTAAAATTCGGAGCCCATTCCTGCCCTTTACCCAAATAGTAAGCCAAACTAGCAACTGCATTCTTATATAATTGTTCCTTGGCTTTAAGACCCTCTTCTCCTTTGGCAATCCCGTCATTAAACTCAGCATAATCTACAGTCGAAGATAGACCCAGGTCTTTAGCCAGACTGGCAACCCGTTTCTTTTCCTTTAAAACCTGCATATCCTGGCGGCTGGCCTCCATATCATTGTAGGCTTTTAGCGCAGAGGTATAGGCAACCAGAACATTTTTAGTAAGAGTCGCTTTGGCGGCATCCCGGCTCTTTTTTTGAGTAGCTAGTCCGATTTCTGCCTGCTGATATAGATTTACCACCTTCTGAGCACTGGAAGAAATCAATCCCCCGGCTGGTATATACTCAACAACATCTGCCGCATCATCTCTTTGAATCTTACTCTTCTCTACTTCCAATTCAGCCTTCCTTAAATCAGGGTTGCTCTTATAAGCCTCATCCAAGGCTTGCTGTATGGTCAATGTAGATGATGAAACATCAGCCATAACATATAGGGGATTAAACAAACAATAAGTAAAACAAATTAGAACTAGCCATATTATGTATCTACTCCGTCTCATATTGCCCTCACCTCAATTATTTTCCGACTGACTGGTCGGTTGTTGAATAAAGTATATACCCTACTAATTATAAGTGTCAAGGCAGGTATTAACAGGAATTTGAATACATAATCCTATTTAAAGGGTTTTATAATCAGATTAGCATTCTTTTCGTCCCATTCATAATTAACCAAATCTTCCCGGAGCATCTGATTTAAACTAAGCAGGGTGTAACCGTCTCTCTTTATAGTTGACAGTTCAACCCGTTTTGAATCAATTGCCATAGCATTGTTGTCTTTGTAGTAGGTAATTACATAACTGGGGTGCGGATGACATTCACGGACAATTTGAACGGCATCCCTGTATTCCATGTATAATACCCCATTTTCATACCAATACGGCCAGGTGGTAGCTTCACCATTTAGTTTAATGAGGTTCATTTTCGGTTCCGTAGTAATAAGAACACGGTTTAGCGTACCGTCCCAATTTACTTTTGCCCCAAGTGTCTCAGATACAAATCGCACTGGTACCATCGTTTTACCATCGATTAATATTCCCTTGGCCTCTGCAGGTTGTCCGTTAACGTAGATGGTTACATCATTTGCCGCCAGGCAGAACCCTGCCCCCAAAAGCAATAAACCCAAGGCTGCAATCACTGCATATTTAATCCTCATTTATTAATACCTCCCGTTTCTTTATTAGGTTTATTTTACATTACCCTAATAAATACTGCCATGAAAAAAAACCGGACTCACTAGGAGTCCGGTTTTTATGAGAACTAGTTTTTACTATTTGGAAATCAGAATGGTGCCAGTTGCCTGATCCCAACCAACCTGGAAGCCCAGGCCTTCAGCTACGTAACGGGCAGGCAGCATCATGCGGTCGCCGCTGATTTCAGGGGCAACGTCCATGGTCTTGGCTTCGCCGTTTACGGTAATGGTGGTGCTGCCTACGGTCAGTTCGACCTTCTTGTCACCCTTGGTGAAGGTAGCCTTCTGGGTGGCGGTATCGTAAGCGATGTCAGTATCAGTCAGACCCATAGCATAGCCCAGGAAGCGAACCGGTACATAGGTGCGGCTGTTCTTGATGTAAGGAGCAGCATCCATAACCTTGGCTACGCCGTTTACCTGGTAGATGTTGGAGCTGAGCTTGAACTGTCCACTGGCAGCGCCGGTGGTGCCTTCGCCCGGAGCAGGGGTTACGCACTGGCCGATAACTGCACTTACTACAGAAGCTTTGTCAAATGCATTGGCATTGGCATTGTCGGTTAAAGCTGTGGAAGCAATAGCTAAATTGCCGGTGCTGCCCAGTAATTTAACCTTGAAATCGCCTTCCGGTACGGTACGGTTGGTGGTAACTTTGATACCGGAGATCTTGATGGAAGACGGTTTGGAACTGCTGGATTTAGTGTTAATGGTCAGGACTCTGGCATCGCTGCTTACGGTATCGATCGCCAGATCACCTTCAGTTACTTCTACTTTGGGCGTGCTGGTCCAGGTAGCGCCTTCCGGCAGTTGCAGGACAACTTTATTCCGGCCGGCAGCTCCGGCGTTACCGCGGTTAGCCTTGGAGTCAGCCTTGATGGCTTCTTTAATGTTTTCCTTAATTACGATGTCGCTGACAGCCTGACCTTGTGAACCGATAATGATTTTGGCTGATGCGTCATTGGTGATCTGAACCGGGGCTTTAATGACAGCAACCTTAACGGTTCCAGTTGCACCGGCATTTCCGCCAACTTCAACATTCAAGTCGCCAACAAAGTCAGGAGCAATGGATACATTCAGTTTCTTCAAGAGAACAGAACTCTTGGTATGAGCAGGAACAGTGATCTTGATAGTACGGTTATTGTTGCTGGTAACGGTAGGAATAGCCCCACCGGCAAGATTCAGGGTTCCGGTTTCACCTTCAAAGGTATAAGGATTTACACCATTAAGCTGCGGCCATAAAGAACCTGCACCGCCATTGGTGTGCCATTTTACACCTTCGGGTAAAGTTAAGCTCAGGGTACGGCCAGCCAGCAGTGAATTGGCCAGACCTTCTTTGATTCTGATGGTTCCCAGTTCGGTCTCATCCCAGCCAGCCATTTTGTCTTCAACAACCTTGGTGGCCTCTACAGTGGTGGTGTAATCTACATAATTAGCAACGGGAACGTCCTGGTCGGTAACATTGCCCAGGTTGCTGGAAACGTTTACTAATACATCGCCCTTTTTGGCAATATTGTCGTCGGCTACTTCAATAGCAAAATTGGAGAGATACAGTCTACCTTCAGAAGCGGCATTGATTGCTGCTGCTGTGGTAGTAGCTGAGGTCAGGTTAGCCGGCATCTTGATATAGAGTTCCTGGTTGCTGTTGGCAAAATAGTATGCACCTGCGTTGTCTGCACTAGCAGCTCCTGCGGGAACAGTAAACAGTCCTTGGTATCCCCACTGGGCAGCTACAGAGGTAGCACTAGCAGTTGTGCTGGTCTGCCATCTGAAACCGTTAGCAAGCTTTAACTTGATTTCTTCGTTGCTCTTCAGAGCGCCCTTGACGCTTTCCTGAATCATGATAACGTCGATATTGGTTCTCTCAGTACCCAGATTGGTTACGCTCTTGGCTATCGTGCTGGTTCCCTGGCTACTGGAAACATACTTGGCTACAGTCATGCCCAGGGCAGAACTGAAACCGGAATTGGCAGGAGCTGCGAAATTAACTTTGATGTCGCCGTCAAAGGTATCATCAACCAGAACGCTGGTGAATTCAACTACCAGGCGGCCAGCGGTGCAAGCGCCCCAAACAGGAGCAGCGCCGACTTTGATATCCAGGGTGTTGGTACCTACGGCATAAGCCACGAAATTACCAGCTGCATTATCGAAAGCATTGAGGCTTCCATCTGCAGTAGTCGGTGCATTAATGTTGATATTCTCTGCTACAGCAGCTGCACCAGTTGTAGTCATCTTGGCTACGGCACCGGCTCTGTTAAAGGTTACCGGAGCTGCACTGTCAAACAGCAGGCCTTTGGGAAGATGTAAGGTTACAATATCATTTGCGGTCAGAGCTGTTACATTCTTAACATCGATCTGAATCTTAACGTTGGTTAAGTGAGTACCTGTTGCTGAAACGCTTTCCGTCTTCAGCACAGTATAGTCAGAAGCTGCATCTGCAACCGGTGCTATCGCGAATACCGGAGCCAGCAGTGCGATGCATAAGCACAGTGTCATCACTATGGAAATGCTTTTATGAGTTCTCAGCATTCTTTTTCCTCCTTTTAATAAATCGTTGATTAGACAGGTAATCGACCAGTGGTCAGACTAGGTATGTAACCAATTCCCCCTTTCAAGAATTGCACATTTTCCAGGTGATCAGCGGAAATCCTTCGCGCCATTTGCTCTCCGCTAAATAGATATGGCTGTAGTATAAGACGCTGAAAGTTTCACACAGGTTCCAAATAGCGCGGTTAACTTAATAAAAAATTTGTATCTAAAACCTGAATGTTAGCTGAAAAAAATACTCCCAGGCAGGAGCAAACCCGCCTGGGAGTATTAGTTACTAGGATATATGGCTATTTCATGGCCTTGATAATTACAGTAGCCATTTCAGCCCTGGTGGCATTGGCCTTAGGACCAAAGCTGCCATCCGGGTAGCCGCTCATGACGCCGGCTACGGTAACTGAAGCTACAGCATCCTTAGCCCAGGCTGAAACCACTGCGCTGTCACTAAAGGTCTTGCCTTGTGCTGCAGCGAGTTTGGCCGCCTTGCTCATCATAACAGCCATCTGTTCACGGGTGATCAGATCATCCGGTCCGAACTTAGTATCACTGTATCCGCTGATAATTCCAGCTGCCGCTGCGGCTGCAATGCTATCCTTGGCCCAATGATTCTGAGTATCGGCAAATACCTTGCCACCGGTAGCATTCAGTTTGAATGCCTTGGCCAGAACAGTGGCAAATTCGGCTCTGGTAACCGTGTTGTTGGGCTTGAAGGTTCCATCCGGATAGCCGGAAATGGCCTTCAGGTCAACGAGCTTCTGGATGTTGGCTGCCGCCCAGTGTCCGGTGACATCGCTCAGAGCGCCTGCCGGTTTTGCAGCTTCCTTCGGGAAGGTCAGTACGGCGAACTTGGTGAAGTGGGTAACGTCGCCGCTGACTTTGCCGTCAGCAACCTTGATATTGTCCAATGCGACCCAGGCCTTGGTAGTTTCATCAAAGAAACATACCTTAACGTCAAACTTGGTGGCATCTACCTTGGACTTGTCAAAGTCAAGAGTTAAGGTTATCGGCTTGGAGAAGTTACCGGTCTTGTCCTTGATAATCTCCAGAACATCGCTGACCAGTTTGCTGGTAGCAGGAACTGTCAGGCTAGCAGTATTGGCAACCTTGGTAACGGTAACCTTAACATCAGCAGCCAGTGCTCCGGCCGGAATGGCAATGGTTACACCAGTAGCTTGAATGCTGGCGCCCGTGCTGGCACTTACGCTCACAGCGCTACCAAGCGTAGCAGTTACTGTAGGTGCTGTAGTTGTAGTAGTGGTAGTAGTAGTTGTGGTAGTAGTAGTTGCTCCACCACCGCCGCCACCGCCGGTGCTGCCGGTTCCAGCAACATAAACGGTAATCGGCTGATATACTGCCTGGTAAGCTAAAGCAGCAACACTAGTTCCTTCATAAACCCTCAGGCTAATAGTATGACTTCCGGATACTAAACCAGTAAGCGGAACTCTTATTGCTATTCCGCTATTCCCGTAACCATCAGCAACCGGAGTAGTTAAGGCTGTGGTATCGATAGTCGCATATACCCGAGCATAAGTAGTCGCATTAGTTGCGTAAATAGTACCGTTAACAGTATCCCAAGTATTATAGCCGGAACTCAATGTTCCCATGTTGATGGTATAAGCACCAGCAACTGCGACGATAGATAGAAGCAGTACTGCTGCAACCATCAAAATCGCCAGATTCTTGGGTTTTCGTGATAATCTCACGTAGTATTTCCCTCCTTTGACTAGAGTGTTATGTTTGCGTTTCTCTCCGTATGGTTAAATACGTAAGAGGGAAAGTCGATTCGAAAGAACGTTTCTCTCAAATCAATCGACTTTGGGGTCCTTTTCTTTGCAAAGAAAAAGTAGATATAACCGGGTATTTTACTACCCTCTAAACTGCCCTCCCTTCCTAATGATTCTATAGTCCTTCGTTTCCTGGTACCATGAAACGAACGAGACTCACCCCGACGTCGAAAAAGACAAAAACTCCTGCCCCAGATTCCCCAAGGAAGCGGGGCGGGTTGGAATAAATAATTATATATTGTTAATATATTATTCTATGTGTACCAGCTAATTCCTGCTTAAAGTCCGAAAATAATTGGTTTTATTCTGTTTTTTTACAAAGCGAATAGTGTTCTTTCGGGCTTTAGACGTTTTTTCCATTCCATTGGTTCCAAAATCTATGCCATGCTATTATATTCCATACGCGATTTATTATCAATTAAACTTTCGCTGCTGGCATCACGACAGGCGATCTTCGATGCGATCCAACTGCTTCCTGATCGAATTGAAAAAGCTACTGATCTGCCGCCCTGACTCCATAATGTTATCAGCGCCGGCCATAGTTTTCTTATCGTCTTCCTTCAGAAATTCGGCCAGTTTTTTCCCCACCGCCTCGCTTTCCAGAGCGGTCTTCTTACTGCTGAGTACCTCCAGTTCCAGCCCGTTGGATAAAGGTACCACACAGCGGTTGGAACCCTGGCCGACAAAATTGCCCAGGTAGCTCAAATCTACATATCCGTAAACCTGATCATTCTCGCCTACCGCTTGTCTCATTTTCAAAGGAATAAATATCCGCCCTTTCGGCAAATAGAAGGGCAACACCGACTGCCGCCCCGCACAGTTGCGAACAATCTCATGCTGGGCTCGCAAGTCCAGGGCATAACTGCGCAACAATGCCTTCGTAACTGTTTTCACCCGTCTATTATCGGTGATGACACGCCCATCGGCACAGATTATCTCGGTTGCATTAGCCCCTTGGCTATTATATACCGGCCGCAAAGCCATAACATCATCGCGTAATTGTTCAACCTTTAATAAACCATCCACAGAACCACCCCCCCATAACCTCTCCTAGTCCACCACTTTTTCTCCCCTTATATATAGTATTTGATAAAATAATAGCATATGTTACTGTTATTTCCAATATTTTTGGAGAAGAACCAGGGGCCTGCCCGGGTCGCATGGTAGCTGGCAAACCATGTGCCCAGGCTTCCCCAACTTGCTCCCGTTTAAATTAATCATGTATAATAATAATTACAAAGATTGGAATCGAATTGACCGTCTCTTCGGAAGGAGGGAATTATTTATGTCCATGTCCGTCCCTAGACCAGACCGTAAATTCACCTATGGCGACTACTTGAAATGGCCCGATGAGGAACGCTGGGAGATCATCGATGGGGTACCCTATGATATGAGTCCGGCACCCTCTACCAGGCACCAGGCCATCTCCATGAGTCTCGCCGGACAATTGTGGTCTTTTTTCCGCAATAATGGCTGCCGGGTCTTTGCCGCTCCCTTTGACGTGCGCCTGCCGCAGGAGGAAGAAAGAGAAGAAGATATCGAAAACGTTGTACAACCCGCCCTCAGTATAATCTGCGACCTGTCCAAACTGGATGAACGCGGCTGCAAAGGCGCCCCCACCGTGGTCATTGAAATCATATCCCCTTCCACCGCCAAGAAGGAACTAAACGAGAAATTCAACCTGTATGAACGGAGCGGGATTCCTGAATACTGGGTGGTATTCCCGGAATTTGACGTTATTGTGGTCTATAGCCTCGTTGACGCGGGCAAATATCAAAAAACCGGCGAGTATTCCGCCAAGCAAGTTCTAGTCAGTCCCCTCTTCCCCGGCATGGAAATCAAGCTGGAAGAGGTCTTCCATTAAAGGGGACACAGGGCTATCCCCCTTGTGTCATCTAAGATATATGAACTTTCCCTGTACATCAATGTTTGACCTCAACCGGTCGCTGCTTATGGCTTCGTAATGTATGACATCGAAGAAATAAGGCAGCGGCAATTCCTCATTCAATAAATAGCTCAACCCGCTCACTATTTCAAATGTTACCAGGGAACCATAGATAACCAGGTCAACATCAGATCCCCTCTTATAATTCCCTGTCGCCCGGCTGCCTTTTCCAGAACGCTAAGGTTCTCAAAATTCCGCACCGCCATATCCAACTGCTGATATGCGCGGGAAAAATTCTCAAAACGCTGACGCCACCTGGCTTCCTCTGTGTTCATAGGTTCAATCTCCTTATTTATCCACTTTAAGTTTCTCTATTCTAGAATAAACGTTCTGATCCCTGCAAATTAAACTTCAAGCAACTCCGGTAATATATTTATCGCGTACAGCGGCACATTCGTCAGCCATTCCTCCCGCCGGTAATCCGACATGGACGACCGCACAGCCTGCCGGGGCAGATACTTCTGGCAGTAACTCTTCAGGCTCTTAGCCTGCAAATTTTCCGCTGCTTTGACCTCCAGCGGAATAACCTCGCTCCCGCTTTGAAAAACAAAATCAAGCTCCGCGCTGCCTTTTTCCGCCGACCAGTAAAACGGTATTACCCGTCGGCTGGCCACCAGCTGCTGCAGCACATACTGCTCGGTAATCGCCCCTTTAAATTCTGCAAAGATACGATTGCCCTCCAGCAAAGACTTTACATCAAGATCACTCATCGCGGCCAGCAGTCCCACATCCAATAAAAACAATTTAAAAGCGTTAAAATCCTGATAAGCCATGAGGGGCATATCCGGCTTGCTTACCCGCCCCACCTTATGAATCAGCCCGCAATCCAGCAGCCACTGCATAGCCATCTCATATTCTCTGGCTCTGGCACCCTGGCGAATCAGGCCATAAACAAACTTGCGGTTTTCCTTGGCCAACTGGGTAGGAACCGACTGCCAGAGCATCCTTATTCGCGGCACGGCCGCATTAGGGGCATGCTTGGAAAAATCCTGTTCATAGGCCGTCAACAAGCGTTTTTGTACCTCACGCACTTGGGCATAGTCCCCCGTTTCGAGAAAAACCGATACCGCTTCCGGCATCCCGCCTATATAGTAGTATTGTTTCAGCAAATCAATATACTTTCCCTTGAAACTGGTTATCAGGTCAAAGTTCCGGCTTTTAAGCAGTTCGGCCAGATTATCCCCGCCATTTGCCTGCATAAACTCCATAAAATCAAGCGGGTGCAAATCCATAAAATCAACCTTGCCCACCGGAAACGATGTGCCGGGATGCAGTGCCACCCCCAACAAACTCCCGGCCGCCACTATGTGATACTGCGGTGCGTTTTCATAAAAATATTTCAATGAACCAAGTGCCTGCGGCACCTCCTGCACCTCGTCAAAGACAATGAGAGTATTACCCGCCTCTATGGTGACCCCCGTTTCAATCTGCAGAGCGGTGATAATCCTGGCGATGTCCAGATTGCCGCTGAAGAGATTCTCCATTCTCTCGTTGTTGTCAAAATTAACATAAGCAACCTTTGCATACTGCAACCTGCCGAACTCCCTCATCAGCCAGGTCTTGCCCACCTGTCTGGCCCCGCGAATAATCATGGGCTTCCTATCCCGGGCCGATTTCCAGGCTATCAAATTCTCCATGGCATTTCTAAACATCCCGTCACCACCTCTGCCATTATATTAACCACTATATGCGACAGCACCCACAAAAGTCAAACGACTTTCGTGGGTGCTGTCGCCTCGCTGCCAAGATATAGCGAGCGCTGAGATTGTGGAATGTATTATAGTATATATAATTATTTTCCTGAAGGGGCGGCCGAAGTAACGTGATACTTCTTCAAAAGTAACCGGGCCCTTACCCTGTATTTAACTAGTTTACCTTTTTCAAAATCGCCTTATAAGAATTTGCAGTTTGCAGAATATCGAAATACTACGGTCTCCTCAGAACTTCGTATTGCTTTAGAATTACCTGACGGAAAGAATCCGAAATATCATGCCAATCCAGTAAATCCACCATAAAGGGCAAATCAGATTCGGAGAAATCGTTTTTGAGCGCCTCCAAACGACACAGATCCAGCTTGCTCTCACCAATAAGCGCCAGATCAATATCCGAATACATGTCGGCCCGTCCTCTTACCCGAGAGCCAAAAACCCATACCTCATATTCAGGTATATGTTTGTATAATATACTCATTATTACTTCCAGATGTTCTGTCGGGAGATCAATCATTGCTTTCCCTCAATCTCTCCAGCAAATAACGCGAGTCACGCACGAATGAGTCCACCAAAAAATAAACTGTATCGGCATCTTCTTGGTTGTATGTGTGCACTGATCGATTCCGGGCTTCCGCATAGGCAAACCATGGATGGGGATCCTCTATTAACCCGCACCGTGCGGAAAGGCGAAATAAATCTTTTCGCGTACGGGCATGGTCCGCCTCTTCAGGAGTTCGATTCTCGCGAATCCAACGCTGCATAAACTTCCAACATAGTTCATAAACGATTTCAAAGTGTTGTATTACACCGGACTTAATGACATTACGAGTAATATCGTCCTGTGCAGCCATAAAGACTTCATCCTTGGCTCGTTCAGCCACCTTTTCGAACTGCTGTTGAGCATTTTCAAAGCTTGACAAATCCAGTCTCATGGCCATCCGCCCTCCATTCACTTCCCCGCTTATTACAGTGCGGGAAAAGTTGTATACTTACTTCTATAAATAATCTCAATAACCTGCAAAGATATCAGCAAAACCCCTTACCACCAGCGTATACCCCAAGTAATTATGCGACCGTTCATCAAACGAACGTATCAGCCTTATTCTGGGCTGAACCGATATAATCGTTCCCTAAAAAATATCTTATCATCGATCATATTCGCTCACCTCAATCTTGCACACATGCAATAAGTTTAAACCTATTACCCAGCCATTAGCATATGTTTCCGGAAAAAATCCCTCGGATAAGGAAGATCGGGTACTCCTGATTATTTCAAGGCTTTCGTACCACGGATTTTCAAAACCAGTACCATTGATTCACGCCAATGATACCGGCAGTTTTTAATAGGATACCGCTCCAGCTGCGAAGCGGTATCCGCTGAAGGATTATGACCGCTTGGCGAGGAT
>Ga0209340_1000953_pt1 | contig 24343 bp, 17 predicted proteins | sample EPASupsiteSAE323_FD_187266 | JGI IMG/M metagenome (GOLD analysis project Ga0209340, IMG submission 187266) | Bioremediated contaminated groundwater from EPA Superfund site, New Mexico - Sample SAE3-23 (SPAdes) (version 2) | ecosystem: Environmental > Aquatic > Deep subsurface > Groundwater >... | reverse complement strand
CCTTTCCCGCCGGTGAAGAGGAGGAAATCAACTTCCTGTTCCGTTCCTGGTATTTTTCCGGGCAGCAGAATAGTTTTTTTACGGTTTTGTTTGATCACCTGCAGGAGATGCCGGTTTTAAACTGGCTAAACCAGGCTCCGGAATGGGTGAAAACCAGCTTTCTTTCCTATCTGCCCTGGCATATAGATAACATAAAGGCACCGCCGGCAGCTCTGATGGGACTGATCAGGATTTACCACGACGACTATCAATCTTACTTCCTGTCGATTGTGAATGTCTTCAGCCTGGAAGATTGCAGCCACTTGTTGCCGCGAACTGCCAATCCGGGCTTTCGCCGGATGATGCAAAACCGGCAGAAGTTTCTCCTGACCTGCCGGGGTGAGTATAGCTACGGTATCCTGAACGAGAACAGCAAGGCCCTGCCTTATCCCACCATTTTCGGGGACAAGCTGACCTTGCTCCGGCAAGCCGCCGACCTCTTGCAAAAGAGCAGCCCCGGCAATTTCCGGGAGCCCTATGGGGCGGAACGCTTTAAACTGTTGCTGCAATGCGGCGAGCTTATGTTTCGCAGCGGTCTGCCGGAGGATTGTCTGGCCTTTCTCTTGGACAGTTACCAAGATTACCGGGAGAAAAACCGCCTGGTCGATGTTATTGAAGATATAGCGATTCATAAGCAGTTTAGAAAGATACTTCGTTCGGTAATACCGCTGTACGCCATGATCAATCGTCCGCTCCAGGCCCCGCACCTGGCCGCCGCGATATACCGCCGCGACTTTAGTCAGATTAGCCCGGATGAGGCTTCATTATATTATCTTGATCTTTTTACCAGCATCTACTCCGGCCTCTACCGTCAACAAGCCGGTATTGTCTATGAATTGGCCGTGAAATCAGGCACGCTCAAGCTCTATTCGCCGGGGGAACCTGAACTTATTACCCCCGAGGAAGCCCAAACCGGCTTGAGCCCGGAACGTCTGGCATTGCTGCAGCAGGCTTACCGTCAAAAGATGGTGTCGCGGCCGCACGAGGCCCTGGTGATCATGGAGATGGTACGTCTCTTGGCCCAACTTGATCTGGTTCATTTGGATCATGCTCAGGCTAATCACCTGCTGAATTCCTATCTAGGTTTGTGGAAATGGATCCCCACCCCCTGTTTTCTTAATGAGGGGATCATTGAACAATTAAACCCGCTGGCCGAGCGCCACCATCGTCAGGAAATCGAGCGAATACAGCCGTGGCTGCATGATCATAGCGGAGAGCGAATCAAGTCTGAACTGGCAGCTAAGCCGGAGCTATTCAGGAAAAAGGGCGAAGATATCAGACGGGCTATTTTAATGGGACACTTTACGGGGGTAATGTGATGAATAAGCAGGATATTTCTTTGAAAACGGTCAATGACCAGCTGGAGTCGCTGCTGGAACGCTTGTTTCTGGAAATAAACTCTACCACCAATGCCAAAGTCACCGACGCCTGCACCCTGGAGCAGCTCGACCGTTATCTATATGAGGTTAACGGCTTCTATTACCGCAGCTTCCATGACCGGTTCTTTCCGGCCTATCGTTCGTCCATGGCCGACCTGATCTCGGAAAGCCTGCATTTGAGCCACCAGCAAGATGCCCTGTACCAGGATATCCTGGCCAATCTGCGCCGCTATGCTCAACTCTATAACCAGGTTAAGAAGATCTCTTCCCTGCTGAAAAAAAGCCGGGAGGAAACCAATAAAGAACTACTGGTGGTTGTCCGGGATCAGGATCATCACGCCGTCGAACTGCTCTACACCATGAAAAAAATGCGGGACGGGCTGAATTCCCTGCAAACCTTTCTGCATTACCTGAGTGAACTGGAGCAGGATAAAAAGCTGCGTGATCTGCTGCTGGGCACTATCGCCTTCGATCATTCGGTTCTAAACTTCATTACCGGCCTGAATCTGGAAGACCCCGAGGTTTCCGCGGCCTGCAACCGCCTGCTCCTGCATCTGGAATACCAGCGCAAACTGCTGGCGCGTATGGAGACCAAGGAAGCGGATTTCCAGGATATCGCCGAAAGCAATCTCCAGGAAATAATCGATAAACAAAAACAACTGCTGGCGGATAAGAGCCTTAAGCCGGTAATGACACTATACGATCAGAATCTGCACCGCAGCATTGCATTATATATTGAACTCTTGAGCCAGTACATCAAGGTCTGTGACGCGGAGCGCACCCGGCAAACCGCCTGGGACTTCTGTATCTGGTTGGAGCATAGTCTTACTTTGATGGATCGCATTCTCCTATATATACCCGGCCAACAGGGCAGCATCCTGTCCTTTGTTCAGGCCCTGCCCGACTTAGCACCCGAGGCCCTGACCAATTTAGACGGTAAGGTGAAAGAACATATTGACCGCCTGGAGAGTACCATCCTCAACCTGTCGGAAAGCAGCGAGCCTGATTTCTCCTACTATAGCAAGGCTTTACAAGCCATGCTGGAGCAAACCTTGCCCATCATCAGCGGCGCCCTGGCTACCCCGGTAATAACCGCTATAACCCCGCTGGCTTCCCGCCTGCATCGGGTGGAACTCGATCTGCTCTTTGCCCGGGATCAACTGCAACTGCTCAATGAGAAACACAGCCATGCCCGGCGGGTACAGGACCAACTGCTGCAGATCATAAATATGCTGGATAACTACGGAAACCTGCTGGCCAATATCAAATCCGACCTGGAACGGCTGCTCAATCCGCGCAATCTGGCCCGCGCCTGGAAGGATGTCAAGATAAGGATAGAGCGTATCCCTCTGGAGGCCGGCCGCGAGTTCCCCCCCGACCACCTGGATATGCTGGACCGTCATCAGATCGAAACCCGTATCGCTCCCCATATCAAAAAGAACCACCTGGTACTGCTGGAAGAGGGCGATATCTTTATCATTAAGGTAGAAGATCAGGTTATTGAAGAAGTCCCTTACCTGGTTATAGCCCAGAAAGGTTAAAGACCATGTACCTGGCTATCGACTTCGGAACCTCATATACTAAATTGGGTTGGACGCAGGGGGGCAGCTTTGTCAACCTGTCCGGCGGCAGCATGCATGTGCCCAGTGTAGTAACCTATCTGCCTTCCACCGGCCTGCTGCACTTCGGTCCGCTGGCGTTGCGCCTGCAGGAACCCGGCGCGCTTACGCTGCCGTTTTTCAAGCTCATGCTGAAACGCAACCCGTCGCTACATCTAGGTCCCTACTCCCTGCCCGAGATTTTGCAGGAGTTCTTCGCTTACCTGATCCGGGAATATGTTGAACCAGGCGGAGCAGAGCCAGATGGTTTGCTGCTTTCCGTCCCCAATTATTTTGGCTTGCGCTCCCGCCGCCTGTTGCTGGATGGTGCCCGCGCCGCCACCGGATTAGTGGATATCCGCCTGGTACCGGAACCGGTAGCGGCTCTGCTGGGACATAATAACAGTCACCCCGGTCAGGCCCTGGAGGGAGAGGTCCTCTGTATCGATATCGGGGGAGGAACTACTGATTTCAGTTTCCTCAGCCTGTCCGGCCACGGACGGCAGATTTTGCTGGAGACACAGTTACAGATTGGCAACGACGCCTTTTCCGGCTCGGAAATGGACCGTGGGATGCTTCGCCATATCTTTTTCCCGGCCTTTACCATGCAGACCGGGGCACTGATTCCGGATGAATTATTAAAGGAAAAGAACCTGGCGGCCCGCGATCGCTTTCGCTTTAACCGCTTAATGCAGAAGGCGGAAGCGGTCCGGATAGAATTGAGTCAAAAGGGGGGCAGCCGTTGTGACCTCCCGGATTTCTACAACGGCCTTTCCCTAATGTATGAGCTGGAGCCCGACTGGTTTGACCGCCAAATGGAACCGGTTTTTGCCCGGTTGCGTAACTTTTTTTTTAGCAACGTAAAAAACAAGGCGGAAAGACTGGGTCTATGGCAAACCGGGCGCTGGAACCTGGACTATGTGCTTTTGCTGGGAGGAGCCTCACAAACCAGAGGTATTGCCGAGATGATAAATGAGCTCTGTCCCGGAGTAATGATAATCTCGCCCCGGGAACGCGATTTTGCGGTGGTAAGGGGACTCTGCGCCTGGGCCGCGGATAGCCTGGCTCATAAACCCTCAATTAAAAACATCTATCCCTTTGAATTCTATATCGAGAAAAAAACCGATACGGCCGAGGCTATCCATCTGGAGAAAATACCCTTCGACACCGGCAATTTGGAATTGAATCCAGAAGAGACCTATCCCATATTCTCCTTTCCCGTTCATTCCGATTACAATCTGGCCGCCCATCCCGGTGATTTCCATTGCCGGATTTATGAGCTAAGCGAAGGAGAAAAGTCGGATGAGGCCACGGGAGAGCGATTCCTGGGGCAGGAAATATTGCTGGGGGCGGACGAAGTTTACCAGATAAGCGGCGACAGTGTTACCGTACTTTTAAACCTGCAGCAGTCCTGTCTGGAAGTGGTGGGCTGTGCAATTGAGCCGGCCAACCATAAGCTGGCTGACTGGTGGCAGGAGCTGCCCGCTCACCAGCAGGAGGCGGCTCAACTGGTCAAGGATTATCCCTTTATTGATAACCGCTTGAAAAGTGATTTTTCTAATCACCTGCAAACCCTGGAAGAGACCTGCGCCTATAAATCCTGGGACAACACCGCTCTCTACAAAATGCTCTACCTGATCCAGCTCCTCGGGGGTAAGTAACCCCTCCTACTTACCTCTAAACCGGGAGAGCCAGGATTTGCGTCCGTCTTGTTGTTCATTGCGCCATAGCTCGAGGAATTCGTCTAGCTTCCTCTCCCTTTCCAGATTGCGGGTCTCTACCTTGCGCTCCAGGCTGCTCATGCGCCCCTCCAGGCGCTTATTCTGCTCAAGTAGTTCCTCGTTTTGCTCAATAATCCGGCGGGCCACGGTCATTACCTCGGCCAATTCGCGCAGGGCCGGGTTCTCCGCCGGCAGATTAGGAGGCCTGACTTCCTCGTTGTTCTCCAGGGCCATACGAATGGCAGTAGTATTGAGACCCTTTTCCTTCAGCTTGAGAACCAGCCTTAGGCTGTCGAGGTCGGACTCGCTGTACAGACGGTCGCCACGCTCGTTGCGCTTGATTCTTAACTTGAGACTGTTCTCCAGGTAGCGCAGGGTGTGCTGCTCTATGCCCAGCATTTCCGCCACTTCACTTATCTTATAAATTCTCTCCTCTGTAATGACACTATTTCTCCTTCCACTTCATATATTGTTATCAGGTTAGTCAATAAAGTCAAAGCGCCAGAAATAGCGGTAAAGACACTTAACAACTTCTTATCAGGCGACGAAAAAACGGTTTAAGCTATCATCTTAACACTTAACTTCATAAGCAACTTTATTGTCAGCCTCTACTTTCCCTTCCCATTCCCTATATGGCTCATATATATCCTGTTAAATAATTATATGAGCAAAGCCGTCCGGTTTAGGACGGCTTTTTCTTTGGCAGGGCAAGATCAGCAGCTTTCTCCCAATATTCAGTTGCATTATTCCTTCAATATGACCAGAGATGGTCAATTAATCTTTGTCCAAGGGCAGGCGGGGGTTTTTCCTCAAAAAAAGCCCCCGCGGAACAGCGGGGGCTTACGGTTTTACATATGCAAAGCTGGTTTTTAGAATTCGAAGGCAGCGATCGGAACGTCAAGTACCGAGGAGTCGGCTTCTTTTACGATACCGGCAGTAGCCATGACATTCGGCACCACGTTCTTCAGGAAGTAGCGGGCTGCCTGTACCTTACCAAAATAGAACGGATAGTCAAAGTGATCGGCTCCGAGTTCTTTGGCTTTCTTATCAGCGATCAGGGCCTGATCCAGGATCAAGCGGCCACAATACAGCTGAGAGGTGGCGGTGAGGATGCGACGAGCATAGAGCGGTAGGAAGCCATATTTCTTCTGGCCGAAATATCCGCCAATCGCCATCTGTATCCCGGTGTAGGCATCCAGGGCCTGGCCCAGAATTTCAAATTCTCTCTCGAAACCTTCAGTTGCCTTGTTGGCTTCCTGGAAGTCTCTCATCTCCTGCAGGAAGGATGCAAACGCGGCGCCCTTCTTCAGCATCCACTTGCGGCCTACGAGGTCCATGGCCTGGATGAAGTTGGTGCCTTCCCAGATGGAATAGATCTTGACGTCGCGGGCGATCTGCGCCACCGGATATTCTTCGCAGTAGCCGTAGCCACCGTAGCACTGAATGGCTTCACCGATCAGCCACCAGGCTTCATCGGAAGGATAGGCCTTGCAGAGCGGAGTGGTTACTTCGATCAGGTCGTTGGCCTTGGCCTGAACTTCCGGATCGGGATCGTGGTGACGTACGTCAAAGGCAAAATAGGTCTTGTACATCATGGCGCGCATAGCTTCCACATGTGCCTTGCCGCAGAGCAGTGAACGCTTGATGTCTTCATGGTTGATGATGGTTACGCGGTCGCCCTTGGGGTTGGTGAGCAGGCGGCCCTGTACGCGGTCTTTACAGTAATCGCGGGCATTGTAGTAGGCATTGGCGATACAGGAGAGGGCAGCATGGCCGGTCTCCATGCGGGCACCGTTCATCATCTGGAACATCTGGGCCATACCTTCGCCTACGCCGTCATTCTCCAGCGGGTTCTTGCCCAGCAGGAAGCCGCGGCAGTTATTCTCTTCACCAAAAGTCAGAGCCGCGGTGAAGGAGCCATGCTGACCAAGCTTGTGTTCGCAGCCGGCAGTGGCAGCATCATTGAATTCGCCCAGGCTGCCATCTTCGTTTACCCAGTACTTGGGAACTACGAAGAGGGAGATGCCCTTGGTGCCGGGTTTGGCGCCTTCTACGCGGGCCAGGTACAGGTGAATGATGTTCTCGGTGAAGTCATTGTCACCGCCAGTGATGAATATCTTGCTGCCCTTGATCTTGAAGATGCGGGGATCGTCAGTTGGATAAGCCTTGGAAAGGATGTCGCCTACGTCGGAACCGGCAGTAGGTTCGGTCAGGCACATGGTTCCGGACCAGGTACCATCCATCATCTTGGGCAGGAACATTTCCTTAAGTTTTTCATCGCCGAAGCTCTGGATCAGCCCGGCAGAACCACTGGTCAGAATGATATAGGGGCCGAAGGTGGGGTTGGCTGCTGCGATCAATTCCCACACCATGGAATGCAGAATATGGGGCAAGACCATGGCATCTTCGGACTCATCTATATTGCTGGTGCCCCAGCCCTCTTCCTGCAACTGATGGAAAAGCGGGCCGAAGGTCGGCGGCAGGGTTGCCTTGCCATTGACAAACTTAACCGGGTTCTTGTCGCCATCTTCATTGGTAGGCTCAATTACTTCCTTGGACATCTTGAGGATGGGGCCCAGAACGGATTTGACATCATCCTTGGAATAGTAATCGGCAAACGCCGGATAATTAAAAATCTGCTCGGTTGGCAGCCATTCTTGCAGAATGAATTCGAAGTCTCTGATATTAGTATATGCAAAATTAGCAGACATTTCTCTATTCTCCCTCCATTTTTTAGGAGACCCCCTAAAACGTTCACAGGATTTCCGATCCTAATTCAGGGAAGCTCCCCCCTTAATTTTAATAATCTCTACTTTAACTTCCCCCTGGTGTTTATATACTTTCCACACCAAAAATAGCAGCACCCGGGCTGCCGCTGCGGTTCTCCATCACCCCCCCTGAAGACACCAATAAGTCCCCCGGTCATGCCAGCTGCCGCCAACCTTTATCTTTAATTTTCGGTTGGGGCCACAACTGTGCACCGGCGAACCACGAACTCGACCAGCAATCAAACTGATTACTTGTAATATTCTAATGAAACAGGTACAAATCCTTTTTTGCCAAAGAAGTTTAAATATTCGCAATTGTCTTCAAAGCAGCGACAATAAAGCCCCGGGGATGACCCCAGGGCTAAGTGATTGTATGAGTGATTTGTCGGTAGCGTGTATGCTTATTTCCAGTCTAAATCTCAGAACCCCCAATATCGTCTTTATACGAAAAATGCCGCTTCCTCTATATCCAAAACCGAGGTATCGCCTTCCTTGACGACCTCCAGGGTACGGAATACGTTGGGAACGATGTTGCGGACGAAGTACTTTGCCGAGTTCACCTTGCCGTTGTAGAAGGCGTAATCATAATGATCCTTGCCCAACTCGTCGATCTTTTGCTGGGCAATCAGGGCCTGCTCCAGCATGAGCTTGCCGCAGATCAGTTCGCCGGTGGCGTGCAGTATGCGCGTAGCGTACAGCGGCAGCATCGGCACCTTGCCGCCCATAACGAAACCACCCATAGTAGCCTGCAGTTCCTTGTAGGCATCAACCGCCCGTTTCACAATTTCCATCTCGCGCTCGAGTCCGGCAGCAGCGGCATTGCCCACCGCAAAGGATTCGATCTCGGCCAGCCAGTCCGCAAAGACCTTGCCCTTGCCCATCATCCACTTACGGCCGATCAGGTCCATGGACTGGATGAAGTTGGTGCCCTCCCAGATGGAGTAAATCTTGACGTCGCGGGCCAGTTCGGCAATGGGATACTCCTCGGAATAGCCGTTGCCGCCGAAACACTGCATAGCCTCGGCGCAGAGCTCCCAGGCCTTGTCCGAACAGAAGGCCTTGACCAGTGGTGTGTTGACTTCGATGCGTGCTTTAACCTTTTTAATTTCTTCGGGATCTTTGGAATAGGCAGCAACATCAAAATACCAGTAGGTTTGAAAAATGAGGGCACGCATGGCCTCGGTATAAGCCTTCATGTCCAGGAGCATCCGCCGCAGATCTTCATGTTTAATGATGGACACCCGATCCGATTTGGGATTGGTTATGGGACGGCCCTGGACCCTTTCCTGAGCATAAGCAACCGCATTATTGTAAGCCACCGTAGTTTCACCCAGAGCAGCATGACCGGTTTCCATGCGGGCGCCGTTCATCATCTGGAACATCTGGGCCATGCCTTCACCATTGCCCTCGGCATCCGGCGGATTACCCAGCAGATAACCCAGACAGTCGTTATTCTCACCGAATGACAGGACACAGGTAGCGGAACCCTTGATGCCCATCTTGTGCTCGATGCCAATACAAGCTACATCGTTGCTGCCGATGATATTGCCAGCCGCGTCAACCCGCTCGCGGGGCACTACGAACAGCGATATCCCTTTGGTCCCCGGCTTGGCCCCTTCAACCCGGGCCAGTACCAGATGAACGATATTTTCGGTGATATCCTGCTGACCGCCGGTGATGAAGCACTTGGTCCCTTTTATCTTATATATGCCGGGCTGTTCAGTGGGATAAGCCTTGGTCAGTAGATCGCCCACGTCAGAACCGGCATTGGGTTCGGTCAGGCACATGGTTCCTGACCATTGGCCAGAAAACATCTTATCCTTGAATATCGCTCTGACTTCTTCACTGGCGAAATGCGCTACCAGACCGGCTGCCCCGCCAGTAGCCATGATGTAGGGAACAAAAGATGCATTGGCCCCGATAATATACTCCAAACAAGAACGGAACAGTATCTGCGGCATGTGCCCTTCAGCTTCTTCATCATCATTGCTGGCTCCCCAGCCATTTTCGTTTAAAAACCAGTAGAGGTTCTTGTAAGAGGGGGGAACGGTTACCTGGCCTTCGTTAAACTGCGCCTGAATTTTCTCACTGTCGTCCCGGGTCGGCGCCGCCACCTCTTTAGCCACCTTCAGCGCCTGATCCAGGATATTGTCGATATCATCCACGCTGAAATAATCCTTGAACGCATCGAAGGACAGCACTTTCTCTGTATCGAGCCATTCCTTCAGTATAAACTTGTGGTCCCGGTTGGAAAAAATAAAATTGGATGCCACAACAATACCTCCTTTTGTTTGCATAGCTTTTTACCGATATATCAGGATAGAAAAATATATAGGGGTGTATGCTTCATCTCAGTAAACCACCGGTATTCCAACAAAAAGTTCCCTTTCACCTCCCCGCCTTTTTGTCAGATTTTTACTCACTGCTCCGTTTACTGATATTACATTGATTTAATTTATTATAATTGATTGGGCCGTGTATTTGAATGTCAAGTTGTATATTCGGATTATTCCGCCAATTATACACAAATAAAAAAGAAAAAAGTCACAAACCCAACAGGATTTTTATAAATCGTGTTGAATATAAAGTGCGTTAAGAGAAATGCAAATTTATATGCATCGGGGAAGGAGGAGATATTCTACCAATTATATTTTTTCCTTTGCAAATAATACTTAGATTTATGGGAGGGGTAATTTTAATGGCAAAAGAAAGTCCTAATCAGTTAGTATCAGTTAGCCTCAACGATGTAACCTCAAATGTTGGCGTTCTTGGCTTAATGGGCTTCGGTTTGACCACCGTACTGCTCAATCTGCATAATGCAGGCTTTTATCCGCTGAATACAATGATCGTAGGTATGGGCATCTTTATGGGCGCATTGGCCCAGATCATCGCCGGCATCCTGGAATGGAAGAAAAATAACACCTTTGGTACGCTTGCATTTACTTCATACGGTCTTTTCTGGCTGTCCCTGGTATTTGTATGGTTAATGCCTGCAACGGCTACTGTAGCGGCTCCAACTGGCGGCGCTATGTCTGCCTACTTCTTTATGTGGGGATTGTTTACCCTGGTTATGTTCATCGGTACCCTGAAGGCCAATAGAGCCCTACAAGTGGTATTCTTTACCCTGGCCTTGCTCTTCTTCTTACTCAGCGCTGAAAAAGGCGGAGTGGAAATTGGCCCCTTCCTCGGATACGAAGGTATCTTCTGCGGCCTTTCCGCTGTTTACACTTCACTGGCCCAGGTTCTGAACGAAATGTACGGCAAAGTTGTGCTGCCGATCGGCCCCGTTGGCGGAGCTGAGCACTAATCTGTCTTATTGATTAAATTAAAAAAGCAGGCTTAATGCCTGCTTTTTTTATAGAAATACCAACGCAAAAGGCAAGCTTTCCGCCTGCCTTTTGTTTGGTTTTACATTCCGGGCATCTTGGTAAATACCTTGCGCGGATCCACTTGTTCGCGCAAAATGGTCAATACCTCGTCGCTGGGAGCGGGAACCATCTTAACCTCATCAGGAACTAGCAGTTCAAAGGCTGCGCACATCTGGGCAATCTCCACCGTCATGCCCGGATTCAGGCCCTTGATCCTCATTTTCTTTGTAACCGGTTCAAAATCGAAAACCCCCACCTGGGTTACCACCGCCGTCGGTCCGCCCATTAGTCCAGCCTTGGCGCGGGAATCGCCGCCCTCCAGCCAACCGGGAGTGGTAATGAAATCTACTTTTTCGGGGAAACGGTCCGGGGTCATCAGCCCGACCAAAACTGACTTTTCCGTCAGGGAGCCGATGTCATTGCCGCCGCCGCTGCCGGGCAGTATGGCCTTGAGCCCCTCGCCATATTCACCGATAACCGAGGTATTTACATTGCCATACATATCGATCTGGGCGCCGCCCTGGAAGGCGATGTCAACATATCCGCCGGCGCTCTGGCCAAAGGAAATCGACATTTCCATGCTCATCGGAGATTTACGGTAGGTAAAGGGACAGCCGACTGACCAGGGCATGTCCCCCTTCATGGGATCCTGTCCCCCGCTCTCATATACCATAGTAATATTAGGGGCATGGGTGAGCTTGGCCAGCATAGCTCCCACCATGGGCAGCCCGGTACCCACATATACTATCTGGTCGTCCTCGATCTCCAGGGAGATATTATAGGCCAGCATTTCCAAGGGATTGGCTGGTGCCACGTTGCTCATATTATCCCTCCTTCTTCCTAATCCCGCTTCGGAATGACTTCCTGGTAAGCAAAGCTGACCCCGGAGTCATCGATATTGGCCTGAGCAGCTTCCATCAAACGGCGGGCATGATCCATGAAGCGGCTTCCGCCCAGTTTGTCGATGAAATCATATTGGTCCTTACAATCATGGGCCCAATATTGGAAGAAGTCCTCCACCGCCTGCTGGCTGGGTGTACAGATGCGAACCAACCATTCCCACCACTCGCGCGCCCAGTAGTAATATCCCGGCATACATCCGGGCAGTGCGCCATAGGGGAGATCGACTACCGCATCAACATACCAGAAGGGAATAGAGGCATCGCTGGCGTCTCTTATGGTCATTTCCGGCACGATACGCTCGGCGGTAATGATTACCTTGCGGCAGGCTGCAGCCAGCGCAATATCGTTAACGGCGGGACCTTCGATAACCGCATTACCGAAGCGGTCAGCCCGCTGCACATGAATGATACACACATCCGGGAAAAGGGCCGGAATCAGACAAACCGGGTCTTCTTTGCGATTGAGGGGATTATCAATAACTTTAACATAGGGATTTTGTTTAAGCATATCGGACCCCAGAAGCTGTTTGGAAGCTACAAAAGGCGTGCCTAATTGGGCAGCCTTGAAGCCCAAGGCCATGGCGCCATGGCTCCATATCGAAACGATTTCCGACATTCCGGTCTTGATACACCGGGCAAAATTCTTGTCGTTGCCGCGCATCTCCACCCCGATATAGGAGAGATGAATGGCTTTAACCAAGCCCAGGGACATCAAATATGAGGAATTGGACATAGGGGAACCAATACTGACCAGGTCTTTTTTACCCTGGCGGATCAACTCCATGTATGATTGCAGGGGAGCTCTCACATAGGAAAACCCAGTTTCGGCTAATATATCGCCGTCCTGGACGAACTGACCAACCGCTTCACTCAAGGACATCCTCTTATCTCTTTTGGCACGATCCTTGTGCAAATGAAATTCACGGGCGCCTTGAAAATCAACCAGACGATTCAACTGATCGTCAGTTATATAGCGATATCCCATTTAATCTGGCCTCCTTCTCTAATATATAACCAGTATTGCCAGAGCAAATATAGACATCCATCACCCCCTTGAGAACATCTAAAATGATCCTTAACTTGCCAATTCTGCGGGCCAAAGCTAAAATCCGTTTTATAAATGGGATACTCTGATGGTTGTTACCCTATACCTTATCCCTGCTGTCTTTATCTTAGTCAGGGGTTATTATCTATACCGGTCTGGAGTAAAAAGCCTACGGATCGGCCGTTTGCGCAGAATACAAAGCCGTATATTAAGTTTGCTGATATTATTATATATGAAAATACTATGACAGGTAAATAGTCGCTCTTAGAAGATAAAAAACACGAAATTTGGCTATACGAACCAATGCCTAGGCGAGGACAGGTGGACCCTTTAGGTTCTAGGGATTAGAGAAAAGCTGAGCATAATAATCATTCAAGATACTTTGGCCATAGGTTTTGCCAGCCGCGAAGGCCTCATCAAAACATGCAAAACTGGACTCATAACCAGGAACCGCCCATTTACCGGCCAGATCTACCCAGCATGCGGCACAGCCGCGGGATGGACGGGAAAAGCGCGGATCAACCAGGGACTTCCCCGCGGGCAAGGCGCCTTTTACCGCATAGGCATAAAGATGTTGGATATGGGCTTCAACCCCGTCGGCCATTGTATTAAAAACAGCTCCGTGGATACCTTCCTGATAACTGACCCGGTTGCGGTCTGCTCCGCCTAAATCCTCATTACCGGTGGCCGGGGTACCGCTAGCCCCTAATCCGCAGAAATTGTTCTGGAACTCCTGCACCAACCCGCCAAAATGCCACCACTTGGTTTCCTTGGCCGCCTGACAGAAGGCTATATCACCACGAATCCCATATTCCTGGCCGATTTTCAAATAAAGATCTGCCAACTCCGGGGGAGCCTCGGGATTTTTTTGCATCAGCAAGGTCTTCAGTTGGTCGGCGGATGCCTGAGCGGTTCCTAAAATACTGGCATCTGATGTAATCGGGCTGTTTTGGAAAGGAATATTTACCAAATCAGGTTGGGTTTCCGCTGGGGGTTGGGTTACCATCGGAACATCAGCCGCGGGTTTATCAACAGAAACCTGACGCAAGGCGGGATCCCACGCTACTTTCATCCCCAGCCCCTCGGCAACCACCCTTATTGGCACCAGGGTTCGCCCATTTTCAATAACGGGCGGTACCTCGGAGGAAATCTCTTTTCCGTCAACCACAATGCTTATGTCTCCGCTATTCCGGGCACGGGAAGGCAATGTAGCCATCTCGTCCGCCGTTTTGGTAATAATCACCCGGCGGTTATCTTCATCCCACGAAACATAGCGGCCCAGGTTGTCGACAATTACCCGCAGGGGAACCAGCGTCCTGCCTTCGGCTATCACTGGAGCGACTTCGCTGGCCACCTGTTTGCCATTAACGAAAAGCATAATCGGAGTAAGAGACTCCGCCTGGGTCTGTGCCGGAATTCCTCCGCCCACCAGCAAGAAAGATATTACGATAATGGCTGCCAGGTAACAATAACTTTTCATCGGCACACCTCTGCAATTATGATTTTCAGGATCAACTTCTTTGAATTGGCGACAATTTCTCTATATTAACGATAATTGTTGTAAACCAGACAAGCTTATCCCCAATTTACCACAACCAAACCCGGTATTACTATATATTTCGGCAATAAAACCCACAATAAATTTTTTTACTAGGACTATAAGCAGACATTTTTCTTGAGCTTCATCATGTATCTTATAGATGGATCGTTATTTACTGTCAATATCTATGTGTTTTCGAGGAGATGAAAATTATGAGAGAAAATTCGCGAAAGCCGAGTTACCAGGCCAAGGTACTGGAGGACATCCAGGACAGCGTAATGGTCATCAGCATCAAAAATCGAAAGATTCAGTTTGCCAATCACCAGGCCCAAACTATGGTACCTGGCTTATCTAATTCCTCCGTACTTGACGAAGTACTCCAAGCCTTGTTCCCCTTTTCCGAGGAACAGCTTCAGGCGATCCAAACGCAATTAATCAGCGGCCAAAGCTGGCAAGGGGACTATCCCTTGACGGTCAATGGACAAGCCCGGCATTTCCGGCACCGCATCTTCCCGCACAAAGTCGCCGGGCAAATCAGTTCATTAGTCATGGTCTCTACTGACATCACCGAACTTATTAATACCCGTGAACAGGCGGAAGCTGCCAATATGGCCAAGAGCCAATTTCTGGCCAACATGAGTCATGAAATCAGAACCCCCATGATCGGCATCCTGGGAACCGTCGATCTGCTTGATCAAGACAGCCTGAATCCCTCCCAGATTAAACAACTTGCCACCATTCGCGATTGCGGCGAACAACTACTGTCTATCATCAACCAGATTCTTGACGTATCGAAAATCGAGATAGGTAACATAACCATGCGGCCAGAATTGTGCGACCTGCCCGATTTAATCTCGCGGACTATCAACACCGTAAAACCTTTAATCCGTGACAAGGGACTACGGATAGAAACTGATATCTATCCAGAAATGCCGTCTCAAATCATGATTGATGTAGTCCACTTCCGACAGATCCTGCTTAATCTCTTGCACAACGCTATTAAATTTACCATAAGCGGAGAAATCCAGGTAAGCGCAACGGTTGACCTGGGCAGTAGCCCGCCTGAACTAAAGGTATCAGTGACCGACACCGGCATCGGCATCCCCCCGGAGAAAGCGGAAAAAATATTCGAACCTTTTACTCAAGTGGATGACTCCGCCTCCCGGGAATTCGGCGGCACCGGCTTAGGGCTTTATATCTGCAGAAATCTAGTAAAGATGATGGGAGGAGGCATCGCTTACCAACCGGGAGAACAGTACGGCTCGGTATTTTCGTTTTGCCTGCCGGTCGGACTTCCTTCCGATACTGAAACAAATCTCCTGGTCGAGACGGTATGCCCTGAGACACCAGCCCTGGCCGATTTGCTCTCCTTCAAGCCGGTTCATGTCCTGGTGGTGGAAGACAACGAACTCAACCGAAAAATCGTCCTGCAGATGCTGCAAAACTACGGTCTTGAAGTGTCAAGCGCGGAGAATGGCCTGGAGTGCCTGCGTCTCATTCAGGATCTGACCTTTGATTTAGTGCTGATGGACATGCAAATGCCGATAATGGACGGTTACGAAACCACTGCCCTGATCCGGCAGGATTTCAATCATCAGGAGTTACCTATCATAGCCATGACTGCGCATGCCATGGCCGGTGACCGTGAGAAATGCCTGGCTTGCGGTTGCACATCCTATCTCCCCAAACCCTTTAAAGCGGAAAGACTTATTGAAGAGGTCGTAAAATATCTCGGGAAAGGCGTATCTTCCCGCAAACGTCCTCTGTACCCATCCCAGCAGTTGATTAATGATCTTATTCCCGAATTGCTTCATATGCTCAAAGATATGATCGATGAACTGCAGTCAGCTATCGAATTTTGGGATGTGGAAAAGATCCAGGGCATCAGTCATGACATAAAGGGAACGGCCGGAATGTATGGTTTCATGGAAATTTCCCAGGTGGCATCCGAGATAGAACTAGCTGCCCGGGAAAAATCAACCCGACAGCTTAACATGCTCTCTCAAAAGTTGCTATTTCTATACAATCAGGTTAACACCCAGGTATCCTGAGCGACTAGCTTGGCATGGCTGCCCCCGGTCAAGTATAATTAACTTTATCTTAGAGAAAAAATTAAATGGGGGTAGGTAGCTTGAATTTTGAAAACATTCTCTATGAGGTACGTGACAACGGGGTTGCCACAATTACCTTAAATCGGCCGGCATCATTCAATTCGTTCAACGATCCTCACATTGCCGATGTGCTTGCCGGTCTGGACCTGGCGGCCAAGGACGAAAACGTCCGGGTGTTGGTGCTTACTGGCGCCGGCAAATCATTCTCCGCGGGTGGAGATGCCGCCATGCTAGCCACTATGCAAACCAGTTTTGATGCTCGTTATATCTTCGAGCGCTCCGCCTTGCTGATTAAAAGCATGTATGAGTTTCCCAAGCCCAGCATAGCTGCAATAAATGGGGTGGCCGCCGGCGCGTCTACCGGTCTGGCCTTGTCCTGCGACATAGTGCTGGCCGGTGATAAGGCGAAATTTGCCGCTAATTTCGTAAATATCGCCTTCGTTCCCGATGGAGGCACCTCTTTCTTCCTGTTTAACAAGCTGGGGCCGCACCGGATGGCAGAAGTGCTATACACTGGCACCATTCTAAGTGCCGAGGAGTGTTTACAGGCCGGGCTATTCAACCGCGTGGTGCCCCAGGACAAACTGTATGACGAAGTCTATGCCTTGGCCGCCCAGATAGCGGATGGCCCCCCGATAACCCTGAAGTACATGAAACAGATCATCCGGGCCTGCGCCGACAGCGACCTGGATACCATCGGCCGCCTGGAATCCGGCGCCCAGGTAATGTGCTGGAACTCCCAGGATTTCAGAGAAGGCATCACCGCCTTCATCGAAAAACGCAAACCAGCATTCCAGGGGAAATGATTGAATAGACGCAGATTGAATATGATTTACGCAGAATGATCTTTATGGGTATAGCCCCCCTGGCTCTACCAAACCCCATGATTTCTGTGTAGTATAAGTTCAGAAAATATTTTAGGATGCAGCTTGCAACTGCATCCTTTTTTCATGATTAAATCGATTCTCGGTGATTATTTATTAATAAAAAAATAGCGTTAATCATATTTAATCTGCGTTTATCTGCGTCTAATTCGTTCCTCTCTGGCATAGACGGGGGACATGTCAATGGGGGCGCCGTGGCCTGGGTAGATCTTTTTTACCCCGCGCGATTTGAGCAGGTTAACGCTGTTATGGAACTTCTCCCGGTCGTGCAGGAAGGCGCAGGCTTCGGCCGGACCGCGAAACATATGACGGCGAATAATGAGGTCACCGGTAATGGCGCAATCATCAGGCAAAAACATGGATGCCGATCCCAATGTATGCCCGGGGGTCGGTAAAATAACCCCTTCCACGCCAAAATCCATTAGATCCAGTTGATCATCGAAAACTATATCGGCTTTGAAATGATCATGCCGGACCCGCATATTCTGGCCTAACCGCTTAATAAAGGCCGCCGGGCGATTCATGGGATATAAGGGCGCCTGGCTTCCGCTCTCCAGATAGATCTGGTCCAGGCGGTGAATAGCCACCGGGACATCCAGCGCCTTTTTCAGGGCAAAAACACTGCCGTAGTGATCTATATGTCCATGGGTGATAAAAATCAAGCTGATATCGGAACGATTTATTCCCTGCCGCTGCATGGCTCGGTAAATGCCCTGACTGAATCCGGGATCGCCCGCGTCGACAATTATGGTCTTCTTGCCGCTAACCAGATAACTATTGGCCAGTCGCAGTATCACCCGGGTTACGCTGGCATTTTTCATGCTTATCCCTCCCAGCAGGCAAGCAGGGATAACCTTTTCTTTCTTGTATCTGACTTATCATATAAATCTCGGCCCCGCTCGTCTAATTACTATCCCTGTATTTCTTTCTGGTAATCTTCATACATGAGGATCAGCTCTTTGTCGAATAAGGAGCGCTTTTTGTCAATAGACATATCCCGGATGCGGGCTAACAATTCGGCAGCATCCTTATTATTCAACTCCATACCATATTCATGAAACTTGGCCTTGACTGCCGCCGAACCGGAATGCTTGCCTAGTACGATCTGCCTTTCTAACCCCACTTCCTCGGGGCTGAACACCTCATAGGTCAAAGGATTCTTCAGCACTCCATCGCCATGGATGCCTGATTCATGGGAAAATATATTGTTGCCGACAATAGGCTTGCTGACCGGCAGGTCGCGTCCGGAGGCCACCGCGACATATTCCGCTACCTCTTTGAAGATAGTGGTATTATAAGGCAAATTCATTTTCAAGAGATATTTCATACCCATGATTACTTCCTGCAGGCATGAATTTCCTGCCCTTTCACCCAATCCGTTCACGGTAACGCCGACATGGTTGGCGCCGGCATAAACTCCGGCTAGAGAATTAGCGGTAGCCATACCAAAATCGTTATGAGTATGCATCTCCACATCAAGCCCTACTGCATCAACCAGAGTCCGTATATAGCGAAAGGTGGTCAAGGGGTCCAGGATGCCGACGGTATCGCAGAAGCGCAGGCGATTGGCGCCGGCATGTTTGGCCACCAGGGCAAACTCCGTCAAGAACTCGATATCGGTACGTGATGCATCCTCGGCATTTACTGAAACATACACGCCCCGGTCCTTAGCGTATTTGACGGCATCGGACATACGCTTCAATACATCCTCGCGAGTGGTTTGTAATTTATGGACGATATGAATATCCGAAGTCGAAATAGAAATGGCTACTGCGTCGACCCCACAGGAAATAGACTCCTTGATATCTGCGATTACTGCCCGGTTCCAGGCCATGATGCTGGATCTCAATCCCAGGCTGACGATCTCTTTAATGCAATCCCTTTCAAAACCACCCATAATAGGTATGCCGGCCTCAATCTGATCAACCCCGATCTGGTCGAGATACTTGGCGATTCGAACCTTTTCATCGTTGGTGAATACCACCCCGGCGGTCTGTTCACCATCACGCAGTGTGGTATCCACTATATAAACTTTGGCGCCTTCTTCTAAGAACCAGTCCTTATTGGCCCTCCCGGTTATTCTCATATATATTACACCTTCCCTTTATAATCTCTCTTTCAACAAACTGTTAACCACGCCAGGATTAGCCTGACCCTTGGTGGCTTTCATGATCTGGCCTACCAGGAAGCCCAAGGCCTTATCCTTGCCGTTGCGGAAGTCCTCGACCACCACCGGATTAGCGGCTATGACCTCGTCAATCACCTTGAGCAGGGTATCCTGATCGGAAATTTGGGTCATACCCTGCTCCTTAATAATATGATCAGGTGCTTCGCCGCTATTAAACATTTCCTCAAAGATCGTTTTAGCCATTTTGCCGCTGATAGTGCCATCATCGATCAGGCTGAGCAAGCGGGCCAGTTCGGCCGGGCCGAAACGGCAATCGCCTATTTCCATGTTGTTTTGATTCAACAAACGGGATAATTCACCCATCATCCAATTAGATACCGTCTTCGCCTGGGGGTAAAGCTCGATACACTGGTCGAAAAAGGCCAGTGATTCCGGACTAAGGGTTAGTATCTCGGCATCATAAGAAGGCAGGCCGAAGCTTTCCTGCAGTCTCTGACTAGCTTTATCAGGCAGTTCCGGCATGGCTGCCGCTAGTTTTTCCACCCATTCACGGCTGATCTGCAGCGGGGGCAGGTCCGGCTCCGGAAAATATCGGTAGTCATGGGCCTCTTCCTTGGAACGCATGGAACGGGTCGCCTGCTTATCCTCATCCCAGGTACGGGTTTCCTGGATTATTTCTTCGCCATCCTCAATCGCCTCGATCTGGCGCCGGGCCTCGTATTCGATCGCCCGCTCCAGGGAACGGAAAGAGTTGAGGTTTTTGATCTCCGCCCGAGTGCCAAGTTTGCTTTCCCCCACCGGACGTACCGATACATTGGCGTCGCAACGCAGTGAACCCTCCTGCATCTTGCAATCGGAGACCCCGGCAAAGAGTAGTATAGCCCGCAGTTTTTCCATATAGACCCGGGCCTCGCGGGCACTTCTCATCTCGGGTTCTGACACTATTTCCAAAAGCGGGACTCCGGAGCGGTTCAGATCGACCAGTGAGAAGGTGGTGTTGGTTATATTGCCCTGGTGGACTAATTTACCGGCATCCTCCTCCATATGCGCTCGGGTAATCCCTATTCTCTTCTTTTCGCCATCTATTTCAATATCCAGGTATCCGCCCTTGCAGATGGGAAGATCAAATTGCGATATTTGATAAGCCTTGGGCAGATCGGGATAGAAATAATTCTTGCGGTCAAACTTGCAATAATCCGGTATTTCGCTGTTCAGCGCCAGACCGGTTATGATAGCCAGCTCAACTACCTTTTCATTGAGCACCGGCAGCATACCTGGAAACCCGGAACAAACCGGGCAAACCTGGGTATTGGGCTCGGCCCCGAAGGCGGTGGAACAACCGCAGAATATCTTACTGGCGGTCTTCAATTCGGCATGTACTTCCAGGCCGATAACTACTTCATAGTCCTTGCCCATCTATATCACCCCCTGCTGCGGTTTCAGGTGACGAATCCCGCTGATTTCTTCATAGGCATAGGCCGCCTTGATAAGCGTACCCTCGTCGAAGGGCTTGCCGATCAACTGCAGCCCTACCGGCAGCCCGTTAAGCAGCCCGCAGGGTATGGACATTCCCGGCAATCCTGCCATATTGATCGGTACGGTAAGAATATCATTCATGTATAAGGTCAGCGGGTCGCCGGTCTGTTCGCCGATTTTAAACGCCGTGGTCGGCGTAGTCGGAGCAATAACCAGATCATAATCCTGGAATACTTTTTGAAAATCCTCGTAAATCAAGCGCCTGACCTTTAATGCCTTCAGGTAATAGGCATCGTAGTAGCCGGAACTCAAGGCATAGGTACCCAGCATGATGCGCCTCTGCACCTCCGCGCCAAAGCCCTGGGAACGGCTGTTAGAAAACATATCGACCACATTGTCGGCCTGGGTATCACGCAAGCCGTAGCGAACACCATCGAAGCGAGCCAGGTTGGCACTGGCCTCGGCGGTAGCCACCAGATAATAGGCCGGCAGGGCATACTCGCTATGCGGAAGGGAAACATCCTCTACTATAGCTCCGGCTTCTTCGTATTTGGCCAGGGCTTTCTTAACGGCGTCCTGTATCCCAGCATCCACGCCTTGACCGAAATACTCCCGGGGGCAGGCTATCCGCATTCCCTTAATATCGGCATTAAGATAAGCTGTATAATCCGGAACTTCGATCTCCAGGCTGGTGGAATCCCGGGGATCGCGCCCGGCAATCAGATTCATTACCAAGGCACAGTCCTCTACATCCTTGGCAAACACCCCTACCTGGTCTAGTGAAGAGGCATAGGCAATGACCCCCCAACGGGAAACCCGTCCATAGGTGGGGCGCAGGCCAACCACGCCGCAAAATGCGGCCGGCTGCCGAATGGAGCCGCCGGTATCCGTACCCAGGGCAAAGGGTACCTCTCCGGCCGCGACCGCCGCCGCCGAGCCGCCGGAAGAACCGCCGGGCACCCGCATGAGGTCCCAGGGATTATGGGTGGCGTGAAAGGCGGATTGTTCAGTGGAAGAGCCCATGGCGAACTCATCCATATTAAGCTTACCCACCAGTAATCCGCCAGCCTCATTTAGTCGGGCTCCGGCCGTGGAATCATAGGTGGGAATAAAATTCTCCAGCATTTTCGAGGCGCAGGTGGTCCTGAGCCCACGAGTACAGAAGATATCCTTTAAACCGAAGGGTATGCCGGCAATCTTGCCCGACCACTGCTCAACGTCGGCAGCTTTGGCCTTTAATCGAGCATTTTCCTCATCCAGGCTGATAAATGCCTTCACCTTATCTTCAACCTGATGGATACGTGCAAAAACTGAATCGGTTATTTCCTGAGCCGAAGCCTGGTTATTCCGGTGCAAGGCCAGTAACTCATGCAGAGTCAATTCGAACAGTTCCATATTCCGCCCGCCTTTCTACAAGATCTTGGGCACTTTATACTGCCCCTCTTCCACCAGCGGGCCGTTGGAAAGGATCTCTTCCCGGGGGGCCGACGGTTCGACCTGGTCTGCACGAAAAACGTTAAATACCGGGAGTATATGGTCCAGAGGCTCAACGCCGTCAGTATCCAACTGGTTCAGCATTCCGGCATATTCTAAAATAGTCCCCAGCTGGGCGGCAAAGATCTCTTTTTCCTGCTGGCTGAGATTAAGCCGGGCCAACCAGGCCACATGTTCCACTTCCTTGCTTGTCAGGGCCACGATTCTGCCTCCTCCAATAATAGCCTGAAAGAATATTCTATTATTATAGCAAAAAGCCGAACAATTAACTAATCTATTTAAACCGCTACTCAGGTATCACTTCCCTTATTCTTATGTTTCGTTTATAATATCCACAAATGCTATAATTGCCCAGTAAAGGAAGGTGCCTTGTATTGAGCGGCTCAATCACTTGGCCGCCGCAGACCCAGCGATGATGCCAAGCCATCGTCCGGTTAATGCCTGCGGCTTACTCGCAAAAACCGATTAGGAGGATTCGGGTGCTTATTCTGGCTATCAACGGCAGTCCCCGTAAAAACGGACGCATCACCGAGATGGTCGAGGCGATCTTAAGCGGTGCGCAAAGCAACGGGCACATCGTTAAACAGGTCCGTCTAGCGGAAATGGATATAAAGGAATGCCAAGGCTGTATGAGCTGTCAGGAGAAGGGCGCCTGCGTCTTTCGTGATGATATTGCCATAATCGAGGAAGATATCAAGCGAGCGGAGGTCATCATCTGGGCCACTCCGACCCATTGGGGCAATGTATCCGCGCTTACCCTCAAGGTATTTGAACGATTGTTTGGATTCCTGATCCAGGAAAACCCCAAAGGTCTGCCCCTCAGACGGGAAGCCAACGGTAAAAAAGCGGTCCTGATCACCACCTGCAGCACCAGTTTTCCCTTCAACTGGCTGTTCAATCAGTCCCGGTCAACCCTTAACCGTATGCAAGAGGTATGCCGCTACAGCGGTCAGGAGGTAGTCAAAACCCTGGTCTTGCCGGGTACCCTGGGTATGCAGGAAACACCACGGCGAGTCCTGCGTAAAGCGCGCAAGATAGGAACCGGACTTTGAGCGTTTACTATCCCTCAAGCAGCTCCAGCAAGCCGTCCTGGTCCAGTAGGGCAATCCCCAATTGTATGGCCTTGTCGTACTTGGAACCCGGCTCGGCACCGGCTACCACGTAATCGGTTTTCTTGCTGACACTGGAACTGACTCGCCCGCCCTGGGCAATAATCATTTCCGAGGCTTGGTCGCGGCTGAGCTCGGGAAGCGTGCCGGTTAGTACAAAGGTTTTGCCGGATAGCCTTCCATTTTGCGGTCCTCGGACCTCGGCAATGCTATTTACTCCCGCTTGCTTTAAACGTTGAATGGTATCCATATTGCGCGATTCGGCAAAAAAGGCCACCAAGCTCTCCGCCATACGCGGCCCGATCTCGGGTATCCCCATCAGCTCATCGGCGGTAACCTTAAAAAAGCCATCAATGCTGCCGATATGCTCACTGAGAATACGGGCGCTCTTGCCGCCAATAAAACGAATCCCCAATGCGGTCACCAAACGATGCAGGGGGCGGGATTTGCTGTTCTCAATCGCCGTAATCAGGTTAGCAGCCGATTTGGCTCCCATCCGCTCCAGTGATGCCAGTTGTTCCTCGGTAAGCGAATAGATGTCGTCCAGTTTGTTTACCAGTCCCCGTTCCACCAGTTGATCGATAACCGCCGGCCCCATGCCGTCAATATCCATGGCGTCGCGCGAGGCAAAAAAGATCAGGCTCTCCTTCAAGCGAGCCGGGCAATTGATATTCTCACAGCGGTAGGCTACCTCACCCGCAAAGCGCACCACCAGGCTCTGGCAAGCCGGGCAGGTGGCAGGCGGACAAATCTCTATCTCTTTACCGGTGCGATACTCGAC
>Ga0209340_1000952_pt1 | contig 24361 bp, 21 predicted proteins | sample EPASupsiteSAE323_FD_187266 | JGI IMG/M metagenome (GOLD analysis project Ga0209340, IMG submission 187266) | Bioremediated contaminated groundwater from EPA Superfund site, New Mexico - Sample SAE3-23 (SPAdes) (version 2) | ecosystem: Environmental > Aquatic > Deep subsurface > Groundwater >... | reverse complement strand
CGGCAACGTGGTTGACGGAGGGCCTGATGTAAAAACTGAAAAGAGATACCCGATTCATCGTCCTGCGCCAAAATTTACCGACCAGTCAAATAGTACGGAAATTTTAGAAACTGGCATCAAAGTTATTGATTTAATTTGTCCGATTGTTAAGGGAGGAAAAGTCGGAATGTTCGGCGGTGCTGGCGTTGGAAAAACCGTTGTTATAATGGAATTAATACATAATATTGCGCACGAGCATGGCGGTTATTCAGTGTTTGCCGGCGTCGGAGAAAGAACACGCGAGGGAAATGATTTATATCACGAAATGAAAGATAGCGGCGTTATTGATAAAGTAGCTATGGTTTTTGGACAAATGAATGAGCCGCCAGGATCGCGCGCCCGAGTAGCTTTATCTGGCCTATCGGTAGCAGAATATTTTAGAGATGAAAAAAATCAAGATGTTTTATTCTTTGTAGATAATATCTTTCGGTTTACTCAGGCCGGCTCAGAAGTGTCTGCATTGCTCGGACGCATGCCATCAGCCGTCGGCTATCAGCCGACTTTAGCTTCAGAAATGGGTGAATTGCAAGAAAGAATCACCTCGACAAAAAATGGTTCAATTACTTCAATCCAGGCCGTTTATGTTCCAGCTGACGATTTAACCGATCCAGCACCGGCTACAACCTTCGGACATCTAGATTCAACAGTTGTTTTATCCCGATCCTTATCCGAGCTTGGTCTTTATCCGGCGGTTGATCCATTGGATTCATCATCTGTTATCTTGGATCCGAAAATTGTGGGGACTGAACACTACGAAGTTGCCCGTGGAGTCCAGAAAATTTTGCAGCGCTATAAAGAGCTCCAAGATATTATTGCTATTCTCGGCATGGAAGAATTATCCAGCGAAGATAAGATAATTGTTGCCCGTGCACGTAAGATTCAAAAATTCTTATCCCAACCAAATTTTGTCGCCGAAACCTTTACTGGACGTCCGGGTAAGTATGTTAAATTAAGCGATACAGTCCGCGGTTTTAAGGAAATTCTTGAAGGTAAGCACGATAGTAAGAGTGAAGATTATTTCTATATGAAAGGCGGAATCGAGGAGGTCGGTAATGAGTAAATTGCTTATTTTTAGTATCGAAGATTAGGTTAAAAATAATAATTATGTCAGAAAAGACAATAAAATTTGAAATTGTTACGCCGGAACGGGTTGTTTTGCGGCAAGAAATTAACCAATTAACTGTTCCGACCACAACCGGAGAAATAACAATTTTGCCTGGCCATATTCCTTTAGTTTCAATTTTGCAACCAGGCGTTATTTTGGTTAAGAGTGCAAATAATGGTACGGAGATTATGTCTGTGTCGGGCGGATTTATTGAAGTGATGAAAGATAAAATTGTCATTTTGGCGGATACAGCTGAAAGAGCTGAGGAACTTAGCGAAGAAAGAATTAGGGAGGCTCAGAAAAGAGCTGAAGAAATTAAAAAGAAAGCTAAATCGCTTGACGATGTTCAATTCACCGATATTTCTATTAGACTGGAAAAAGAATTAGCAAGAGAGAAAGCGCTTAATCGCTGGCGCAAACTAAAAAATATAAATTAATAAAAGTTCATTCAATTAATATAAAATAAAATGGAGAATTATATGGAAAATGTTCCACTAGCCAGTCACAAAGAAGAAGAAAGTAAAATTGATTCTGGATGGGAAAAATCTCGCAAAAATTTTTTTATCGAAAGGTTAAAAGCGGGAAACAGCCTGCAGTCTATTATGGAATCTTTTGCTGAATTTAAAGAAGTCTTTCGTGAATTATTAGCTATTAGCTGCAGCGATGGCCGTGTATTATGGGGTAGAAAGATCGGCATAGCCGGCAGCGCTTTATTGTTACCAATCGAAGAATTGACTAAATTCATCAACGAATTTAAAGGTAAAATTAAAACTGTTACCACTCATGCTGACTGCGGAGCGGCGGCCATAAAATTTAAATCTTTGAGACCGGAGGAGATTCCTGCAGGAGTAACGACGGCTGATGAATATGGAACCTATATGGGAAAGCTTTTAGCTGAAGCTTTGGGCGCGGAGCATGTTTTTATTGAAAGGGATGAGATGGCTAATGAGTACCATAACGAAGTCGGTTTAGTCATCGATCAGACCGGAGAGTTTGACCCAACAGTTATCGGTGAATCTTTTCCGGCTCACTTTTTATGTACTGGGGCGGGACTTGGTTTTAGCAAGGAATATATGAAGACAGAAGTAAATACTTTAACCAAAATAGCTATGGGAGGACATGGCTTTGGAGAAAGATTTACTGAAAGCAATCCTTTTTGCATTATGGTTGCTGCTAATAACAAGGAAGAATTAGAAAAATGGAAAAAAGTTGCTGAAGAATCGACCAGTGAATTTGGTCGAAGAATCAGAATCGACGGCTTTATAAGAAATGATAAATAATGAAATTAAAAAATACCCGCTTTACTTAGCGGGTATTATTTTAATAGGAGAATATTTATGCTAGGAGCCAGGCAAATAAAATTATGGCTAAAATAATTCGATACCAGCCGAAAACACTGAAATCATTTTTTTGAATAAAATGGATGAAAAACTTAACGCCGATAGCAGCGGTTATAAAAGAAACAGTAAAGCCAACCAGCCAGATTAATAAATCTTGGCCATTCATTAAATTTAAGACTTCACGGCTTTTGAAAAGATCAAGGCCGGTTGCGGCTAGCATGGTCGGAATAGCTAGTAAAAAGGAAAATTCAACAATTGTTTGGCGTTTAATGCCAAAACTTAAACCGCCAATAATCGTGGCCGCAGCGCGAGAAACGCCAGGAATAATCGCTAATGATTGGAAAACACCGATTGCCGCCGCTTGCTGGTAAGAAATTAAAGAAAAATCTTCGGAGGGAGATGTGTTCTTTATTTCTAAATCGACAGCTTTATTTTTGGCGGCATAATATTTTTCAAAAACAATGATAATAATGCCGCCAATCAGCAGCGCCCCAGCGATTAGAAGATAGCTTTCCATTAAATAAGATTTTACAACTTTATATAATACAAGGCCGATTATCGATGTTGGTATAAAGGCGGCAAAAATTTTACCGATTAAATTCCAAGAACTCCATATTTTTTTCCAAAAAATAAGAACGACAGCCAAAATTGCTCCAAGTTGAATTGAAATTTCAAATGTCTTTAAAAAATCGGTACTGGGTATTTTAAGCCATTCGCTAGCAATTATTAAATGGGCGGTTGAAGAAATCGGCAAAAATTCAGTCAAACCTTCGATGATGCCAAGAATTATTGAGTGCAGGATTGTCATATTTTTAATCGAAATAAATTCTGATAAATTAATAAGAAGCAAAATAGTATGATATTGATATTTTAACTCAGAATAAATTATAAAACTATATTGACTTATGCTTAAGTCTATGTTTTATAAATATGTATTTTATATTTTATGATTTTTTATTCTTGACATTATACAAAAGAGAGACTAAAATATAAATAGAATTAGCAGTCATATGCATTGACTGCTAAAATAATTTATTTAATATTAAATAAAAATATGAAGTTAAAACCACTTTTTAACAATGTCATTATCAAAACAATTAAAGATGAGGAGGTGACTAAATCCGGAATAATTTTACCCGAAACGATAGATAAAGAAAAACCGGAACGCGGCGAAGTAGTTGCTATTGGATCAGGAAGAATTTTAGAAAATGGGCAGACTTTAAAAATGTCGGTTAAAGTCGGCGACCGTGTCTTATTTAAAAAATACGCACCCGATGAGCTTAAAATAGATGGAAGTGAATATTTAGTTTTAAGTGAAAATGATATTATTGCAATAATTGATTAATCTAAAAATATATGTCAAAACAAATTATTTTTAATGAAAAAGCACGCTTAGCTCTAAAGAAGGGAGCAGATCAATTGGCTAATGCCGTTAAGGTAACATTAGGGCCGAAAGGCCGTAATGTAGTAATTGCGAAATCTTACGGTGCCCCGATTATTACTAAAGATGGCGTTACTGTCGCTAAGGAAATCGAACTTGAAGATAAGTTCGAAAATATTGGTGCCGAAATTATAAAGGAAGCGGCGTCAAAAACTAATGATGCGGCCGGCGATGGAACAACAACCGCCACTGTTCTAGCTCAAGCGATTATAAACGCTGGCTTAAAATTAGTCGCCGCAGGAGTTAATCCGATTGAAATTAGGCAGGGAATTGAAAAAAGAGTCGGAGAAATAGTGGTCGAATTAAAAAAGATGTCAAAAACAATTTCTTCAAAAGAGGAAATTGCGCAAGTTGCAGCTATTTCAGCTAATGATCGCGAGATTGGTGATATTATAGCGGAAGCGATGGAAAGTGTTGGTAAGGAGGGGGTAATTACAGTTGAAGAAGGTCAGTCATTCGGAATTGAAAAAGAAGTGGTCGAGGGCATGCAATTTGATAAAGGATATATTTCACCGTATATGATTACTAATCAAGATACGATGAAGGCTGAAATGAATGATCCCTATATTCTTTTAACGGATAGAAAAATTTCTTCAATCCAGGAAATTTTACCTTTACTCGAAAAGATTATTCAATCAGGAAAAAAGGATTTGGTAATAATTGCTGATGATGTCGATGGTGAAGCTTTAGCGACATTTGTTGTTAATAAATTAAGGGGAACATTTAATGTTTTGGGAATTAAGGCGCCGGGATTCGGCGATCGACGAAAAGCGATACTTGAAGACATCTCTATTTTAACTGGCGGAAAGGTAATTTCTGAAGAAGTCGGCTTAAAATTGGATAAAGTCGAATTAACCGATTTAGGCCAAGCAAGAAAAGTTGTGTCGGCTAAAGATAATACAACTATCATCGATGGCCGCGGCGGAGAAAAGGAAATTAAAGCGCGCTTAAACAAATTAAAAAAGGAAAAAGAGTTAGCTGATTCTGATTTTGATCGGGAGAAATTACAGGAAAGAATTGCTAAATTAGCTGGCGGCGTAGCGGTAATTAAAGTTGGTGCAGCGACAGAAACAGAAATGAAAGAAAAAAAATATCGGATAGAAGATGCCTTAAATGCAACTAAAGCGGCAGTCGAAGAGGGTGTCGTACCTGGCGGTGGACTCGCTTTAGCGCTGGCCTGCTATGGTTTAGATTTTGCATCATTTGAACGCGAATTAAAGAATGATAATCGATCGATTGGAGAAAAAATTATAAATACGGCGATTTTAGAGCCGATTAAGCAAATTGCATCTAATGCGGGCGTTGATGGATCGTTGATTTTACAGAAAATTATAGAAGAAAATAAAGTGACAAAGGTAGTTAAGGGATATAATGCCGCCAGTGGTGAATTTGTTGATATGATAAAGGCGGGTATTGTCGATCCAACAAAAGTTGTTCGCTCTGCTCTAGAAAATGCGGCGTCGGCAGCTATGATGTTTCTAACCACAGAAGCGGTAATTGCAGATAAGCCTGAAAATAAGGCGTGTTCCTGCGGCCACGGCAATCATAATGAATTAGAAGGAATGGGAATGATGTAAAATTAATAATGCAGGAATTTTAAAACCGCTCTTGATCGAGCGGTTTTTTTATTTTCGCATATTTGCTATAATATTCATAGTTAATAATTAGAAATAATCTATGTTAAAATCAAAAAAAATAGTAAAAAAACCGATTGTCGTTGCTGTTTCCGGCTATTTTAACCCGTTGCATATCGGCCACTTAGATATGATTGAAAAAGCGAAGAAATTGGGCGATAAATTAATCGCCATCGTCAACAGCGATGCCCAAGTAATTTTAAAAGGAAGCGTTCCTTTTATGAAAGAAAGCGATCGTTTAAGAATTGTCCGTTCTTTGCGCGATGTTGATGAGGTTTTTTTATCGATTGATAAAGATATTACTGTCTGTAAATCACTGTCTAAAGTTAGGCCGAATATATTTGCTAATGGCGGTGATCGAAAAAATATTGTTAACGTGCCTGAATATCCCGTATGCCAGAAATTAAATATTAAAATGGTTGATGGATTAGGGAAAAAAATAAGGGCTAGTTCAAAAATAATCGAACAGGCTGCCATGCTTAAGGCTAAAAAAAACAATTCTGTTAAAAAATAGAAAGAGCATGAATATAAAAAAAACAATCAGGTATTTATTAATGGCTGCAGTGGTTATTTTTATGACCGCTGTCGTTATTTTTATTAGTTTTTGGGGGCATATTTATGCCTCAATTAAAAAAGATCAAGCCGCTGGCCTTTCTTCTCCGTTGATTAATATAATGAATTTTTTTAGTCGAGAGGAAGTTAAATCTAATGATAGCCTCCGTCCCGAATATACAATCAAAATTATTGAAGGCTGGACGAATCATGATATTAGCCAGTATTTTAATCGGTTAGGAAAATGGCCGGAAGCCGCTTTTTATAAAGCGGCCGGCGGGATTGGTGAAAATTCCTGTTCCGATGTTGATAAAAAAGCAAAAAAACCAAATGATTTAGCCTCTAAGTTCACTTTTTTGCAAGATAAGCCGGATTGCGCCAGTTTGGAGGGCTATTTATTTCCAGATACTTATCGCCTTTTTGCAAGTTCTAGCGCAGAAGAGGCGGTTGAAAAAATGCTTGAAAATTTCGATAAAAAATTAACGCCAAAACTCAGGGCGGAAATAAAAGCGCAGGGAAAAACTATTTTTAGCATTGTAACCATGGCTTCAATTATTGAGAAGGAGGCGCCGATTGACAACAGTGGAGAAAATAATAATGACGCGCGGATTATTTCCGGTATTTTCTGGAATAGGCTTAAGTCTGGACAACGCCTTGAATCGGATGCGACACTTTCATATATTTTAAAGGACAACCGCCCCCAGCATAGCGGACGAGAGTTGGATAATGATTCCCCCTATAATACTTATCGCTTTAAGAATTTACCGCCTGGTCCGATTTGCAATCCAGGACTTGTTGCAATTGAGGCCGCGATTTATCCCATTTCAACTGATTATAATTATTTTTTAACCGCTCTTGATACGGGAAAAGTTTTTTATGCCAGAACCTATAAAGAGCATTTGAATAATAAATATCAATATTTAAGATGATTTTATGCCCAACGAGGAATCAATAATCTTATCTTCAGATTCTGATAGTGCCGGCCAAAATTTAAATTTACCGCCACGCTTTTCACGTAAAAAAAAGATAATTATTATTGCGGCTCTATTTTTTGTCGCTGCGGTTTCATTGGCTATTTTTTTAAGCTTAAATAAAGCAAATAAACAAACTGCTAAACCGGAGAGCAGTCTACCAATAGAAAATAATGATGCTTCTTCGTCATTAGTAAATACGCTGCCCGATTTCAGCCAGGTCGATATATCTACCAGCACGCTTGCCGCCACTTCGACTTTTTCCGGTATAGCGGTTGAATATTTGGCCTTCGCTAATTTTTACGATTCTCCGGCTGCTAAGTTAACTACTAATATTTTAAATTATCAGCTGCCGCTCAATGTTAAGATTGATGTCCTTAATTACTATGACGTCTCGCGCAAATTAGATTTAGATAAAAGCGTTGATAGTTTGAATCAATATGGATTTGCGAAAATTGATAATCCGTGGGCCAAAGAATCACCGGACTTTTTTTCGATTTATAGCAGTTTAAGCGGCCGGCAGCTCCCGATTCTAGTTACGGCTGATTTTATTGTTTATTCGTATCAGAATATTTTAAAGGAAATTTTTAAAGATATTGAAAAAAATGTTTTTTACGATAATCTTTGGGAAATTAACCACGAGATGTTTGTTGCCGCTAGGAATCGCTATGAAGCCCGTTTAGCGGCAATCGGCGATATAAATGATTCAATTTTAGAGGGAGAAAGATTAGAAGTTGCTTTTTTCGCCACGGCTTTAGAACTTTTAAAACCCGCGCCGGATCAAATTTCTAAGGATTCATCTAAAAACAGCGATAAATTATTTTCGATATCGGAAAGTAATCGTTTAAATTTTATAATGCCGCCATATTTAAGGAATGATGTTCTGGCTGAAATTAAGTTAATCCGCGAAGCTAAGGCATTAAGTGCGAAATCTCCGGTGCGTTTATATTCCGCCAATTATCAGGATTTTGTTATTCCCGATGAGTATCGATCAAATGCAAAATTAGCCAATTTTTATTTAACTTCAAAATGGCTTAATTCAGTTTTTCCTTTGAACTATCGAGACAAGGATTGTCTTGATTGCCTGCTTGATAAGGAAGATTGGCGAATCAATTTTATTGCTTCTAATTTTATTTCCCAGGATTTTGCCGCTCTTCCGGAGTTGAAAAATAAATGGGCGCGGATCTATAAGATAATTTCTTTTTTTAAGGGGTTGCGGGAAGAGCTTAATTACGTAAATTATCGCGATTCGCTAATTTCAACATTTGGCAAAGATTATAATATTGCTGAATTATTTGATGACAAGAATAAGGAATCGGGCAGCAATTTTGATAAACTGAGAAATAAATTGTTGTCTTATGAATTTTCCGAGGTATTTGGTGCTTTAGATAAAAAAGCATCCAAACAGAGAGTTGGCTTTAAAATGCTCGCCGAATCGTATTGGCCTAACGACTATGTTTTTAATCAATTAACCGGAATAAAAATTGGAAGCTATCTCGGAACAAGTACGAAATTAGCTACCGGATGCAATAATGACAAAACAGGAAAATTAACTAGATGCCTGGGGTTCTCGCTTGATCCCGTTAATCTGGTTTTTCCAATCAGCAACAATCAATATTTTACTGACAATACTCGCTATCAAAATTATGAATCTGCTTCCGGCGAACTGCGCGATAAATTAGTGAAAAACAATGTTTGGCACTTCAATGGCTACTGGTCTAATTTAAGCCTGATTAAGTCGTATTTAAGCATGAATAAAAAGAATATGCCTGTATATGCTCAATCACAGCTATGGCAGGACAAGAGCCTTGAAACAGCGGCCGGAGCTTGGATAAATTTGCAGTTGCCTCTTGATAAGACAGTAGTTTCTATAAATGAAGACAATACGAACGGGCTTAATAGCCTAACAAAAAATATCGATAATTCTTATGTTGAACCTAATTATGATTTGCTTAACGAAATAGTTGCTAATAGCAATATGATTTTGCGCATGCTATCGGCCCTACAGCTTAATTTAGAAGTGAGAAGCGCAACGCAAAATCTCGAAGATTTTTCTTATCGACTGGCTCTTTTAAAAGATATTATTATTAAAGAGTTGACTGGACAGGTTTTGTCGGATGCCGATAATCAAGAAATTGTTAATTTTGTTTCAAAAACAAAGATTGATGCTAGAAATTCCGGCAGCAAGCAGCTTATAATTCAATCAGTTGAAAATAAGCAGAACTTATTAAAAGAAGATTTGGGCCAATTAAAACTATTAATTATTACTCATCGATCTGGGGGCAACAATGTTTTTTCTATTGGCCCTATCTGGTCATACAAAGAGAGCCGTTAGCGGTTGTATTTAAAAATATAAACTTGGTCGCTTATTTGCCACCATTTATTAGAGTTTACTTTAGCTTCATTTATAATTCTTCCGCTTTGATTCCAATATTTATTAATAACTAGATAGGATTCATCGGCTCCAGTCAGCTTAAAAGCCCCTTCCAAATTGTCCCGGTCGGGGTTTTTATAAACCATATCCAGATAGTATTTATAAAGAGGGCCGCCAGTCGGAATCGGATAAAAATAAACTGATCCGCTATTAGTATTAAAATAGTGGTTAAAGCCGAATTGCCGCAAAGCGGCGGCGCTGACTTGCTGGTTGGCAAGAACGAAATATGGTCCGCTGGCCTCTGATTTAATTAAATTTACAGCCTTGATATCATCTTCGCTTGTATTATATCCTCGGCTATTAAAATATTTATCAAATCGAGGATAAGAAAGATAAAGGCTGGCAGTGATTAATCCGAGAGCAATAATCAGCCAAGTCGCCTTGATAAAACTGTTTTCAATTGATATTTTTTTTATTATTTTAGAGAGACTAGAAGCAAAGAGAGGAATAAAAAATATAATGATAACTAACAAAATCCGATCAGCATAGCTTTCTTGCTCATAACCGATTAAATCATGAAAAACTATAAGGCGGCTGCATAAATAAGCAATAATTAAAGACGGAAAAATAAAAAGTAAATTTTTTTGGAATTTAGATGTTCTATCCTTAAGTAAGAAATACTTTTTAATTAGATAAATAAACGAAAGAACTATAACTAAAAAGAATAGAGCATTCTGGTTATAAGCAATAAAGTAGACGGCGTTCAGTAAAAAATTCTCTTGCCCAGTTCTGGTAAAAACTCCAATTAGAGTTTTAATTGGATTCAAGAATGCTTGGGAGTCGATACTAAATAACCGCAATTGACGTCCGCTGCTAAAAAACAGCGCCAGCGGTATAGAAAAAGCGCCAAAAATAAAAATAATTCCTTTAACGGCTAATTGCCATTTCTTGTTTATTTTATATCGATACTCATTAAATATTATTAAAAAACTCCAAGCTAGCGCCGGTAATCCGGTTAAAGGATGAATAGCGGCGGTTGCGGCCGCTAGAATAAAAACGCCGAAAGAATTTAGCCGCCCATAACTCATTAAGACTGTTAAGGCTAGAAAGAGATAGCTTAAGTTCTGAGGCGTGGTTAAAATAAGGGGCGAAAAGCCAAGGCCTAATAAGAAAAGAATTTCTAGATAAGGATAATTATTCGCTGATTTATCATTGTTTTTATTATCTGAGTCTAAATTGAATAAATTGAAAAAGGCGGCCGGCAAAAAAAGTGCGCTTAAAAAAGGAACTAGAATTTGATTTAGAAAATGAATTGTTAATCCGCTAATTTTATGAAAAACAACCACCAGGCTGTATAGACCAAGATAGTAGGGTGGCTTCGGTAAGACAAAGCCATCAGAAGAAATTAACTCCATCGTTGATTCATGAATAAAAGGATCAAATCCGTAGCCGATTTGATAAGTGATTAAAGCAACTGAAAAAGTAAGTAGATAGTGGATGCCAAGAAGAAGCAATTTGGCGTGTTGATTAAAATTTGATTTAGCTAGAAGTAAAGATAAATTTAGGGAGGCAATAAAATAGAACAGAAAAAAAATAGAATTAATTTTTTGCCAAGGAGAAATAACCGCCGCCCCGTTTCTAGCCGCAAAAAGTTCATAAACCGAGAGACCAAAAAATAATAAATAGCTAAAAAGAAAAAAAAGTTGTTGCGTGGCTATTTTTTTAGTATTTTTTTCATATTTAATCTCTTCTAAGCAATTTGTTTGCGTGTTTATACTGTTTTTAAAAAGCCTATTCTTTAAATAATAAAAACTAACCAGAGTAAGAGTGATTGTCAATATAATTCCTGGCCAGTCAAGGGCAGAGAAATAATAGATAATTGAGCCAAAAATCGCTAGTAGAGATAATATAATTAAGAATAAATCTCTAAAATAGTCAATATTTAGTGTTTTTGTTTGCTGTTTCATAGTGTTGCTATAATCATAACAAATTCTTGCGAAAATTGGCAATTTCAGATAAGATTAAGCCTAGAAGTACAAAAAAATCATGTTTTTAAAAAGACACTTAAACTTAATAATCGTTAGTCTTTTGGCTTTAATTTTTTTTCTAACAACCTCTTGTTTTAATTATTTAACTCAGGAAAAGGGGTATGTTAAATGGTCCTCTCCTGACGAAACAGCCAATTATTTTTTTACCCAACAACTGAGCGAAACCGGCCAGTTAGCCTTTTTTGATAAAGCGAATGTTATTGGTGATAATATGGCCATTCCGCGTAGTGTTCGCAGTGATGCCGGAAGTGTAAAGCCGGTTAGTTTTTTAGGGATTATTTTAATTTATGGGTACCTGGCCTCAATTTTTGGAACCGCGATTATTCCTTTTTTGACTCCGTTATTTGCCGCCTTGGGCTTAATTATTTTTTATTTAATTGTACGTCGTTTTTTTGCGGAACGAGTTGCTCTCTGGTCGGCTTTCATCTTAGCCAGTTTTCCGGTTTATGTTTATTATACCGTGCGTAGCATGTTTCATAATATCCTTTTTTTGGTTCTGCTTCTTGTAGCTGTTTATTTCTGTCTTTTAGTTTTTGAACGTAAAAAAGAGGTAATCGAAAAAAAATCAATTTTTTCTTCATTAGGACGAATTAATTATTTGGAATTTATTTTGACTTTAGCGGCTGGTTTGTTTGCTGGATTAGCAATTATCACAAGAACCTCGGAATTATTATGGCTACTACCCGTTGGTCTGGTAATCGCCCTTATCTATTATCGAAAAATTAATTTTTTTAGTTTAATTGTTTTTTTATCAGGTTTATTTTTAGCTTTATTACCGGTCGCCTATTATAATCAGATTCTTTACGGCTCTTTTTGGCATGGCGGTTATAATGAAATGAATCGTTCACTTGAAGATATCGCGGCAAATAGTAGCCAGATATTTAAAATGACTTGGTCTGGTCAATTAAATTATTTTAGAAATTATTTAAGCGTTATCTTCCATAACATTTTTTATTTCGGATTTAACTCTGAACAGTCGATATTGATGGCTAAACATTATATTCTTGAAATGTTCCCGTTGCTATCTGGAGTTGGCTTTTTGGGATTGATTTTATTGCTTTCTAAAAATGTCCGCCATTTTAAAAAAAAATATTTAACCTATTTTTTGGCTTGGACTATTTCAAGTATTTTATTAATTTTTTATTACGGCAGCTGGAAATTTAATGATAATCCAGATTTATCAAGATTTACGATCGGCAATTCTTATACGCGCTATTGGCTCCCGATTTATTTAGGGCTAATTCCGCTAGCTGCATTTGCCATGGTTGAAGTTAGTAGGGCTTTAGCTGCTTTAGCGCCAAAAACAGAGCTAGTCCTAAAGCGGATTGCTACGAACTCTGCTCAGTTATTATCAGTTTTTGTTTTTATCTTTTTTTCTTTTTCATTTGTTCTTTATGGCTCGGAAGAGGGATTAATCTATCTTTACTATAATAGTGTCGCAGAAAAAGAAATCGCCACCGAGGTTTGGTCATTAACCGAACCGGATGCCGTCATCATTACTCGCTATTATGATAAATACTTTTGGCCGGAGCGGAGAGTAATTATGGGCATGCTGCCTAATGATGAAATTTCTCGAGCTGTTCAGAAATTAATCAAGCAATATCCTGTATATTATTATAATTTTTATTTAAACGAAACGGCGGTTGCCTATCTAAATGAACGTAAGCTGGGCAGCTATGATTTAGAAATCAAATTATTGAAAAAAATGAATGATAAATTCGGATTATATAAGATAACCTCAAAACCAAATGGTGAGAAAATCAAATAACAAAAAAAGCTATTATTTAATTACTATCGGCTGCCAAATGAATCAGGCGGACAGCGAACGGCTGGCCTCTTTTTTAGAGAAGAAGGGGTTTAAGTTGGCGGCTGATTTTAAAAAAGCCAATTTGGTTATAATTAATACCTGCGGAATCAAACAGGCGGCCGAAGACCGCGTTTATGGCTTAGTTAATCAGATTAGAAAGGATAATTACGGCGCAAAAATTATTATTTCGGGTTGCTTAAGCCGGCGTTCCGATGTGCAGAAGCGTCTAGTAGGCCGAGCTGATTTATTCATGCCAATTAATGAAATGCTTCAGCTTCCCGAGATTATAAACGGAGAAAAATTTAACGCTAAATTCAGCCTTGATGAGGTACGCCTTGAGAAAGGTGAGAAATATTTAGATATAGAGCCGAAACACGAAAGTTTATATTCGGCCTATGTTCCGATCGGCAATGGCTGTAATAATTTTTGTGCTTATTGCGTTGTCCCTTATGCGCGCGGCAGAGAAGTGTATCGAAATTCTCGGGAGATAATTAGTGAAGTAAAAAAATTAGTAAAAAATGGTTATCGAGAAATTATTTTAATTGCGCAAAACGTTAATAGCTATAAAGATGAAGATTTAAGTTTTGCTGAATTACTTGCCTCATTAATAAAGATTCCAGGTAAATTCTGGCTTCGCTTTTCATCGAGCCACCCCAAGGATATGAGCTCGGAGTTAATTAAAGTAATTGGTTCCTCAGATAAAGTTTGCCATCACTTGCATTTAGCCGTACAATCGGGCGATAACGATATTTTAAAGCGCATGAATCGCCGCTATACCGTCGAACATTATAAGAATTTAATTAAGAAAATAAGAAAGTCTAAGCCGGGCATTATAATTACGACCGATATAATTGTTGGTTTTCCGGGAGAAACAAAAAAGCAATTTCAAAATACTGTTAAGTTGTTTAAGGAGATAAATTTCGACTTGGCCTATATTTCTCCCTATAGCCCGAGGCCTTTAACCGCTTCAGCCAAAATGAAAGACTCAGTTAAACCGGCTGAAAAGAAGCGTCGCGTCCAGTTTTTAAATGAAATATTAAAAAGCAGCTCACTGGGAAATCACCAAAAATATCTTGGAAAAATAGTGGAGGTCCTCGTCGGCGGCATTAATAAGCGCGGTAAATATTATGGCAAGATGAGCGGCTACCAAACCGTTTTAATTAATGCTAAGGCAAAAACTAAAAATAATTTAAATAAAAAAATAATTGGCCAATTCGTGAAAGTTAAGATTAATGAAGCCTTGCCCTTTGGATTAGAAGGAGACTTGGTTTAAAATATGGAATCCAATAATTCAAAAATAAATAAGGGAGAGAAAAAGCCGAAAGTTTTAGTAATCCTCGGGACGACAGCTAGCGGAAAAACAGCGCTCGGTGTGAAATTAGCTCTAAAATTTAATGGAGAAATAATTAGCGCCGACAGTCGCCAGGTTTATCGCGGGCTAGATATTGGAACAGGAAAAGACTTAAAAGAATACCGAGTCGGACGAAAAAAAATAGCTTACCATTTAATTGACGTCGCTGATCCTCGCCAACGTTTTGATTTAGCTAAGTATCAGAAATTATGTCAGCGCGCCATCGGTGATATTTTAAAGCGCGGTAAATTACCGATTATTGTCGGCGGTAGCGGTTTATATCTTCAGGCAGTTATTGATAATTATGAATTAATTAGAACCGCTAAGCCTGATTTAAAAAAGCGCGCCATTAATGAGCAAAAAAGTTTAGCAGAATTATTTAATCTCCTCTTCCAATTGAAGCCGGAGTTTGCCAGCCGTCTTAATAATAGTGACCGAAACAATAAGCGTCGCTTAGTGCGTTACTTGGAAATAATTGAATCAGGTGATTTGAACAAGGTTAAAAAGGGAGAGGTTTTTTATGATTTTTTTATTCAAGGACTAAGTTGGCCGGATAATATTTTACGTGAGAGAATAATTTATCGCCTTTTATTGCGCCTGGAAAAAGAAGGGATGGTGGCTGAGGTAAAAAGACTTAATGATGATGGTGTTTCCTTTGAGCAATTAAAATCTTTCGGGCTGGAATATAAATTTATTAGCCAGCATTTACTTGGTGAATTGAATTATAGGGATATGGTTGAAAAATTAGGAACGGCGATTTATCGTTTTGCGAAGCGTCAAAAAACTTGGTTTAAGCGTTGGGAAAAACAGGGAACTAATATTAATTGGAATAATAAAGAAGAGCTAGTTATAAACAATATTGCTAAGTGGCTGAAAAAATAAAATTCACGGTCGACTTATAAAATAAAAAAAACGGGCCTTATCGCCCGTTTTTTAGGTTTTAATTCAGTATTTTTTCGAGTAAGTCTCTGACAATTTTTGGATTAGCCTTGCCTCCGCTAGCCGCCATGGTTTTTCCAACTAAAAATTGGATGATATTTGTTTTCCCGGACTTATATTGATTAACTTGGTCCGGACTATCGAGAATTATTTGGTTTATTATTTCTTCTAATTCGGCCGAATTATCCATTTGTTCGAGGCCGAGCTCGGTCATTAAATGAATGGGATCAGCGCCTGTTTCATACATTTTTTCTAAGATGCTTTGAGCGGCTGAAGAATTAATTTTATCCTGATAAATTAAACAGACTAATTGGGCGAAATTTTCGGCGCTTATTTTTAATTCAGATATTTTTTTGCCGTCGATGTTTAGATGTTTTAGCAATTCACTGACGATCCAATTGGCGGCTGTTTTTGAAAGCCTTTTTTCTTGACGAGCCGCTTCATCGCCATTAGCCGTAATCCAGGCGTCCAATTCTGAAATTACCTCTTCCGTCCAGGCGGCAAGTGGTTTTTCATTTGTTAAAACATCAGCTATTTCAGGACTAAGTCCGTATTCCTGGATAAAACGTTTCTTTTTAGCGTCGGGCAATTCTGGTAAATCGGCTTTAATTCTTTTTAATATTTCTTCGCTTATTTCAAGCGGCGGGATATCGGGTTCAGGAAAGTAGCGGTAATCAGCCGATGTTTCTTTTATCCTTTGGCTAACAGTTTGATTTTTATTTTCATCCCAGCCGCGCGTTTCAGCAATAATATCTTCTTTATTATCAAGCGCTTTTGTTTGCCTTTCAATTTCGTAATTAATTGCTTTTTCAACGGAGCGAAAAGAATTAATATTTTTAACTTCAACTTTGGCATTTAATTTCTCGCCTTTTTTTGGTAAAATCTGTCCGTTTTTATATTCCCAAGTATTTGCAGTTTGGACACTGATATTTGCTTCACAGCGCATTTCTCCTTTTTCCATATCCGCATTCGATATTTCTAGATAGCGCAGGATTCTTTGATAGTTTTGGCAGAATTTTTTTGCCTGTTCCGCGTTTTTTATTACCGGCTCGGTCACTAATTCCATTAATGGCGTTCCGGCGCGGTTGAAATCAAGAAGTGTGTGGCCCTGGTTTTTATTATGAGTTGATTTTCCAGTATCTTCCTCTAAATGAATTCGTGTAATTAGTATTTTTTCGCCACTAACTTCAAGAAACCCGTTATAAGCTAGCGGCTGATCAAATTGTGATATCTGGTAGCCTTTTGGCAGATCGGGATAAAAATAGTTCTTTCGATCAAACTTTGACAGGCGGCTAATTTCGCAATTTAAAGCCAGTCCAGTCATAATCGTCCATTCTATGGCTTGTTTATTTGGTACGGGCAGGGTTCCGGGGTGGCCGAGGCAAATTGGACAAACAGCGGTATTAGGCGACCTGCCTTCGGAGTTATTGTCACAAGCGCAAAACATTTTGCTTTTGGTGCGGAGTTCGGCGTGTATTTCGAGCCCAATTATTACATCATAGTCCATATTATTTTAATTATGAAAAAAAATTTATTAAAATTTTCCAGAACTCCCGAAGCCGTTGTTTTTTCTTTCAGTGTCGCCGTCAATCTTTCCTTCCTGAATTTTTAAATCGGGAATAGCCTGAATAATTATCTGGGCGACTTTTTGTCCAGGAACTATGTTAAAAATATCCTCGCTTAAATTTTTAACAACTACTTTTATTTCTCCGCGGTAGCCAGAGTCAATAACGCCGCCCATGGTCGTTATTCCTTCAGAAGCCAGGCCGCTTTTATCCCAAATTAATCCTGCATAGCCGTTTGGAATGGCCATTTTAAGGCCAGTGGAGACTAAGGCTTGGCCGTAGGGATTAATTGAGTAGTAGTCAATCGAATATAAATCGTACCCCGCATCGTTAGTGTGGGCTTTTTGTGGTAACTTGGCTTGAGGGTTTAATCTTTCAACGATTAATTCAGGACTATTATCGATTTCAGGTGAATTATAACCCTTTTCTATGCTTATTATATCGCCGGTTTTAGAGTTGGCGTGCTCAAAGATTATTTCGCGGTGGCTGACTATTTGCTGGTTTCCACCGATTATATTAGCAATTGCCTGAAAACTAGCTGGTGACTTTTCAGTTGAATTTACAATATTTTTGACAACCGGCCAAATTAAAAAGCTTATTTCTTCTCGACTCAATATTTCATTATTACGAGTGCAGTTAATCAGCCGAAAATCTGGAAAGCTTCGAGCAATTTCGAGGTAGACTTTTTCCGCTTTCTCAAGATGATTAAGATTTTCTTCGTGAATGTCTTTGGTTTTTCCTTTCCAATCCTCGCGTGATCTCTCTTTAACTAATTTCTGGGCAATCGCTGAGTCCACATGCAAGATGATTGATAAATCTGGTTTTGGTATCTCATAGATTTTATATTCAAGATCATAAAGCCAGTTGAAAAAAACTTTTCTCTCCAGAGGGTTATCAATTTTACATCCTTGATGCCCCATGCTCGCGCTGGTGTAGCGATTAGAAATAACAATTTTTCCTTCTTTAAGCCATTGTTTTATTTTAAAGCTCGCATCATAGCGATCAACCGCATAAAAAATCGATGCTTTATAGGAATCAACTTCGTTTGCTTGCCCGTATTTACCCGATAGATATTCTTCAACCAGTCCGGCTGATTTTGAGTTGTATTGCGGAAAATCAGCGACCTCAACCTCAAAACCTTCGCTAATTAATTTTTCTTTAAGAATAGCTAGTTGTGTTGTTTTTCCGCTGCCGTCCGTTCCATCAATAACAATAAATTTTCCGGCTTTAATTTGCATATGGTTACTTATTAATAAGCGAAATTATTTTTTCAATTTGATTATATAAGTCTTCTAGACTGCCGTCGTTATTAAGATGAAATTTGGCGGCCGCCATTACTGACTCGATTTGTGTTTCGGTTTCTTTTTGATGGTCAGCCAGAAAATCTTCATAGGTTTTAAGGCTATCACCATCATTTTCATTTCTTTTTATCAGCCTTTGGTAGCGTATTTTTGAGTCGGCTTCGATGCTTATTAAGAAAAAATTAGGAAGCGCCATTAATGCGCCGATATCGGCCAGACGCCTTATTCCTTCGACGACGACGATATCATGGTTATCATTTTTTACGTCTTCACTGATAACGTTGGCCATGGTATCGTCTCCAAAACAACCTCTTATTGTTGTTGAGATGTCCTGTAAATTAGTTCTAGTCAGCGGTATGTAAAGGCGATTTAAAATGTCACGCAGCATTGTCGAAAAACGGTGGCTATTAGCGCCGTATTTTTCTTCTAAATATTTTTTAGCCACCTCTTTGCCGCTAGCAATCGGTCCCGTGAATCCGATAATGATTTTTGACATAATTATTTTTTAACAATATCTGCGAGACCGCGACGAACATCCCAGTCGTCAAGGTCTAAATCAGAATATAATTTTAAATTAGGGAAATTTTCGGTTACTGCTTTATGCATTTTATGGGCAATAGCGCGCAGAGACGGATGGACGGTTTTATTAGAGCGGAGCTCAATGACGTAAGCGGCGGCGGGTAGTGGATAGGTAACTCGACAGGCCACTTTAAAGCCCATGGCAATATAATACTGTCTTATTTCTGGGGTTGTGTCTAGTTTATTAATGGCAATTTTTTGCTGATCAATTAAAATACTAGCTTCTTTTCTCATGTCATCTGGTAATTGCTCTAAATACCAATTACTAAAACCAAGCTGAGTTGTTAAAAGTGGCATGCGGCAAACCCCATTGCGATGGCGCTGAATATCGCGGAAGGAGCCGAAATCTAGATGGAAATTAAAAGTAAATGAGCCTAGGTCGCCAAGAAAGTTAGGCAAGCCGGTTTTGGGCGGACGCTTATCAATAAGTTCTTGGTATTTACTAAGTTCACTTTCTTTAATTGTTGTTTCCATTAGAAAGTCGTCTTTAGCAATCGGTTCAAAGTAATTATATTTTTGATTTACTAAATTGCGGTAATCTTCTTGAACACCCTCAAGCGGATGAGAAAAGCTATGAGCATACTTTTCTTTTAGTTTTTCAAGAATTAGTTCGGCGCTTTCTCTAACTTCAAGTAGCGGATGATGTCTGAGTAGGGCCAGATGATCCCAGGCTTGGCGTAAATTAGTGTGCCAGCTTAACTGAGTCGTAATGCCCGCCGGCAAAAACCCCCGCATTATATCAAACCCCCGTGCTTTGATTGCTTTTAAATAAACATTTTCCGCCTCTTCTTCCCGGCGCGGATATTTAAGCATTAAGTATTGCTGGATCTTTTCCTGATTGCTTATATAAAAATCCATCCAATCATTAATTATTTTTTTTGATTCTTCAGTATTTAACGGATCGATAATTTTTTGCTGGCCCATGTCGATATAGCGGGTACTAGTTTCTTGGCCGCTATATAATTGCCAATCCTGGATAGCCTTGTCGCCTAAAATACTAATATTTTCAATAAATATAGTAGTGCTGCCGCAATCAGCAATACTGGCGTGTCCATAACCGACATAGAATGTTTCCATGAATTTACCAGAACCGCTTTGCCTAACTTTTTCAACGTGTTCGGTTACGCTTTTCGGGCTTCGAGAATATAAAGCTTGCATCATCGCGACATCCTCAGGGTTAAATTCATCGTAGATAAAAACGTTAGGCATAAATTTTAAATTTATTATTAAAATTATTGATCTTCGTATTTGGCGACACTCTCGTCTATTATTGAGTATTCAATTCCGGCTTCTTTGAATATTTCTTTGCTCCGCTGGCTCGCATGATAGTCTTCCGCGCAGACGACTCTTTTTATGCCGGCATTAATAATCATTTTGGCGCAGGAATAGCAGGGAGCCATTTTACAATAAAGCGTGCCGCCTTCTAAAGCGATGCCCATTCTAGCCGCTTCACAAATTGCATTCTGTTCAGCATGGGTGGTACGGATGCAATGGCGCGTTTGTGTGCCATCTTCCTGGGTTACGGTGTGCATTTCGTGGCCGACTTCATCGCAATGAGGCAACCCAACCGGTGAACCGGCGTAACCGGAAGAAACAATCCGCCGATCCCGCGTAATCACGCAGCCAGTTCGTCCTCGATCGCACGATCCGCGGCTCGCGACCATCTCTACTATTTTTAAAAAATATTCATCCCACGACGGGCGCTTATAAAGTTCTTTTTTGATTTCGTTGTCGTTAGCCATAAATAAATAATTAAGCGATTTGTCATGATTAATGTATCTTTATTCTAGCCCATTATTTCAATAAAATAAATCTTGACAGGTGCTAATTAATGTTTTAGCCGGTCTTCCAAAAAGACGAAAAAGGGTTTAGACTATAAATATAAAGAGGATTGCCTAATTTTAGTAAAAGAATTATTCCATGTTTAGTGAAGAAAAAGATAATTTAGCTAATAATAAAGTAATTTATTTAAAAATAAAAGTTTTTCCGGGTGCGGATAAAACTTGTTTTTTAGAACGTTTAGAAGATCAAACAATTAAAATCGGCTTAGCGGCTGCCCCGGAAAAAGATAAAGCTAACAAAGAATTGATTGCTTATTTAGCAAAGGAGTTTAAAATAAAAAAATGGCAGATAAGCATTGCTAGCGGCGGCCATAGCCGAGTAAAATTATTAAAATTAATAAATTAATATATGGATTTATCAATTGTCATTGTTTCTTGGAATGTCAAAGACAAGCTAAGAGCTAACTTACAAGCGCTTTTTAAATCAAATGTCTCTTTTTCATTTGAAGTTTTTGTAGTTGATAATAATTCCTCTGATGGAAGCGCCGCTATGGTTGAACAGGAATTTCCCAATGTAAAATTAATTTCTAATCCTGATAATTTAGGTTTTTCTAAGGCTAATAATCAAGCGATTAAACTAATTAACAGTCGTTTTACACTATTATTAAATCCCGATATGCAAGTTTTTCCCGATACATTGAGTAATATTTTAATCTGGGCTGAAAATAATCCGCAAGCCACGGTAAGCGGCTGCCGCTTAGTTGATGAAAATAATAATATAATTAAGCAGGTCCGCCGTTTTCCTCGTTTTTGGGATCAGCTGCTAATTACATTAAAAGTACCGCATATTTTTAAAAATTCGGTTGATAATTATTTAATTAAAAATTTTGACTACTCTCGCGAGGCCAAGGTTGATTCAATTCGAGGCGCTTTTTTCTTAATTAATAATGAAGCTTATCAGAAATTAGACTCGTCTAAGCCTTTTTTAGACGAAAGATATTTTATCTGGTTTGAAGAGGTTGATTTTTGCCGCCGCGTGTATGAATTAGGCGGTGAAGTTTGGTATTCTCCGGCGGCTAGCTGTCTTGACTATGTCGGCGCAAGCTTTAAGCAGATAAAAAGACGCCAGGGGCAAAATTATTTCAGCGATTCAATGCTTAAATATTTTGAGAAATGGGGTAAAAAATGGGAGTGCCAAGCCCTAAAAGCGGCTTGGTTTATTGTTAAGCTAGTTGTTTAATTATGCCAAAAAAAATCGGAATAATTTTAATAAATTATCATGACTACGGAGAAAAATATCTTCCGGCTTGCTTAGAATCGTTAAGAAAACAAAATTATCGCGATTGGACTTTGTTTATTGTCGATAATGAAAGCACGCCGCAGACAAGCGCTTATTTAAGGAAAGCTGCACCGGAAGCCGAATTAATTATCCATGAAAAAAATAGCGGCTTTGCTGAAGGGAATAATGCGGCTTTGAAATTAATGATTCAGCGCGAATTTGATTATGCCTGGGTACTAAATATGGATACGCGCGTCACTCCCGGCGCTTTGATTGAATTAATGTCGGCACTTGAAGGCGATAAAAAAATTGGCGCTGTTCAATCGCGTCTCATGCTCTTTCCCGAGGAAGAAAAAGTTAATAGTCTCGGCAATACGGCTCATTTTTTAGGTTTTGGCTATTGTTTAGGCTATCAGGATAAATATGAGGCGAGAACCGAAAAAATCCAAAATATTTTTTATCCATCGGGAGCATCTGTTTTATTTAATTTAGAAGCGCTTAAAGAAGTCGGTTTATTTGATGAGGAGTTTTGGATGTATAATGAGGATCAGGATTTAGGCTGGCGTCTCTGGCTGCGCAATTACCGCTGTGTAATTAATTACCAGTCTGTGGTTTTTCATCAATATGAATTCAGCCGCTCAATTTCCAAATATTATTGGATGGACCGCAATCGCACTTTAGCGATTATTAAAAATTATGCTTGGCCGACGCTCGTTTTGGTTTTTCCGGCCTGGTTTTTTATGGAACTCGGGTTATTGCTTTTTTCTTTCCAGTCAGGATGGTTAAAAGAACGAATCAGAGTTATACTATATTTTTTAAAACCACAAACTTGGCGATATCTAATTAGAGCCCGCCGAGAAATCCAAGAGAAGAGAAACGTTAAAGATAGGGAAATATTAAAGATGATGTCAGGTAAAATTTGGTACCAGGAAGTAGCAGATTTTAAATTAAAGTTAATTAATCCGGTCTTTAATGCTTATTTTTCGCTGATCAAGCTATTTTCAAAAATATTTAATTTTTAAGAATTATTATGGATATTTCAATAATTATCGTTAACTACAAAAGCCGCGACAAGCTTTTTGATTGTTTAAAATCATTAGATCAAGCCGATTTATCCGGCATTGTTTATGAATTAATCGTGGTTGATAATTTTTCCGGTGATGATTTAAGCGACTTAGCAATCCGATATCCTCAAGTTAAATTAATTAATAGTCCGAAAAATTTAGGCATGGGCGGCGGTAATAATTTGGGTATTAAAGAGGCGCGAGGCGAATACATTTTAATTCTTAATCCGGATACTTTAATTGAAGGCGCGGCGCTTAAAATTCTTTGGTCGTATTTAAAAAATAATCCGGATGTCGGTTTAGTCGGTCCGAAACTGCTTTATCCCGACGGTTCTTTACAGGATTCGTGCGCCCGTTTTCCGAGTTTTTTCATGCCGATTTTGCGCCGTACTTTTATCGGTAACTATTTTAAAGAAGCAAAGCGCAGTTTCGTGATGGCTGATTTTGACCATGGATCGATCAAGGAGGTTGATTGGCTTATGGGATCTTGCTTATTATTTAAAAAAGAGCTGAAATTATCTAATCAACAAGCGTTTTTTCCTTGTTTTGACGAGCGCTATTTTATGTATTTTGAAGATACTGATTTAGCGCGGCAAATTTGGTCAGCCGGGAAAAAGGTAGTTTTTAATCCGGAAGCGGTAGTTATTCATGACCATCAGCGCCAGAGTGCCAAGTATCCTTGGTATTTAGCGATTTTATTAGATAAATTAGCGTGGTGCCATATCGGTTCTTGGCTTAAGTATTTTATGAAATGGGGTTTTTCAACAGAGATAAAAAAATAATAAAAAAATTATGAATAAAATAAAAAAAGCAATTATTCCCGTGGCTGGTTTTGGAACCAGATTCTTGCCAGCTACTAAGGCGCAGCCGAAAGAAATGCTGATGGTTGTTGATAAGCCGGTAATCCAATATTTAGTCGAAGAAGCGGTCCGTGCCGGGATTGAAGAAATTATTTTTGTGACCGGGCGCGGAAAAAGAGCGATCGAGGATCATTTCGATTATTCCTTTGAGTTAGAAAAAACTTTGGTTGAAAAAAATAAGCTCGATTTATTAAAAAAAGTTAAAGAAATTGAAAACTTGGCGAAATTTTCCTATGTCCGCCAGCCGATTCCTTTAGGCGATGGCCATGCAATAAAGTGCGCGGCTCATTTAGTGCGCGATGATGAGCCGGTTTTAGTCATGTTCGGCGAC
>Ga0209340_1000950_pt1 | contig 24397 bp, 21 predicted proteins | sample EPASupsiteSAE323_FD_187266 | JGI IMG/M metagenome (GOLD analysis project Ga0209340, IMG submission 187266) | Bioremediated contaminated groundwater from EPA Superfund site, New Mexico - Sample SAE3-23 (SPAdes) (version 2) | ecosystem: Environmental > Aquatic > Deep subsurface > Groundwater >... | reverse complement strand
AAGATGCTTTGCTGGCTTACTTTCAACTTTTCCTTCTACTCCTCCAAAACCTTCCATCAATAGTTGTCTTAAATCCCAACCTGCACAATACGGCCCAAAAAAGCCGAGGTCATGTATATGAGCATCTCCACTTTCATGAACCTTACGCACATTTTCTGGATAAACTTCATGAAGCCAGTAACTTTTTGTGAATATTTCCCTAATGTAATTATTCAACCCATTTATGCTTTTTTGTGTATTTGCATTCTCCTTTATTAGCCAATCCATATCACCAAGATAATCTGAAAACATCTTTATTGTAGCACCAATTAGTGCATTAGATTCTCTGGAGGCCGTTCTTTTTTCTCTATAAAGGATATAAGCCTTTGCAGTCTTAGCATGACCATTTTCAATTAAAACTTTTTCTACTAAATCCTGTATTTCTTCAACATGGGGAACTTTATCTCGAAAATCCTTTTTCAAGATATCAACAACCTGTTCACAAAGTTTTTCTGCTTTGGAATAATCTTCTCCACCACAAGCACTAGCAGCTTTAAAAATCGCTCTCGTAATTTTTTCTGGTATGAACTCAACAATAGTACCGTCTCTTTTTCTTATCTTGAGTATCATTTTTTTGTTCCCCCATTCTTTAAGTTAGTGATATGTATTTAGTTTTGAAGATGAAAAAAAATATTGTTTGGGAGCTCCTTACAACAATATTTTGTTATCTACATTATATTATAAACAAAATGTTGTGTCTATATGTATCTAAAAAAATTTGTGTGATATTGATTTTATTAAACTAATATGAACTTTGCAAGGTAATTAAACGCCATAATTCTAAAATATTATTGTTTTTTGTCTGTTTTTAATTATTTACTGTCTATATCATTTTTTTGGTCTAGTTTACCTTTGAAGTTAATAATAATTTAATAACTAACCATCTAGCTTCATTTTTTAAATAAAGGAAGAATTATAAATTTACTTTTAGTACAAATACTTAGGGATAAAAATTGGAAATTTGCGTGCGGATAGCCAAGGAGGTATATATGATTATTGACATTAAAAAAATAAAAAAAGAAATGCTATACCCTATTCTTTTGCAAGCCGTATCTGCAAGCATATTAGTTTCGGTATTAATCAGCAAAACAGTTCCAACCATGAATTTTCCCAGCCGAATTATCATAGAAAGGATATTAGGAATAGGAAATCAATTTGACTCTTATACTATATTATGTGAGGTATTTATAAAAATTTCTATATTTGTGTTTATACAATTTATTTTCTTAAGCTTGCTATTTAAAGTATTTGCAGAAATTTTATGCAAAAATGATGTGCCCTTTCTTGATACGGCTTTGATTATTTGCAAACCCGCTCTAATCTCAGCTCTACTGCTAATATGTGGCGTTCCCTGGCTTTTTATAACCCCAGCAGCGGTTATCCCCTATATTTTTGCGTCATTTATTATTACTCTTCTTTACAATTATACTGCCACGTGCAGCACTTTAAACATAAATATGAACAAAGGCATCCTTCTTACTACCTCTGTCTATCTAATTTATTTCACATTCATCTGGATATGTATAATGAAAGCATAAATATCTGTTGATAAATGAATATATTATACACTTATAGAATTTTTAATTTTTTCATACTTAGATTTTCCAATACCTTTTACTTTCATTATATCCTCAAGAACCTTGAATCTACCACTTGTATTCCTGTAGTCAATTATTTTTTGTGCAGTTGAAGGACCTATGCCCGGCAAACTGTCAAGTTCTGCAATTTCAGCAGTGTTTATATTTATAGAACCTCTATTGCTGCTGTCAAATTGGCTTAATTTATCAACCTTAACTCCTCCAACTGAATTTGAAACCGTTTTAATTTCAGACGTTTGCACATCTCGTCCTTCTGGAACAGACTTCTTTTTATTGTTTGTGACCTTTTTTATGGATGCTCCTGTATTCTTTTTAACTGTAGGATTAACTCCAATCCGTTCTTGTTTGGCAGGTATATACACCTGCTGTCCATCCTCTAGCTTGTAAGCAAGATTTACCATCTCCAAATCCGCACCTTCTTTTGCCCCTCCCACCGCTTGCAACGCATCAGATATCCTTGATTCAGCAGGAATTTTTATAACTCCTGGTGTTCTCACGCAACCTATTATATGAATAAAAATTTCTTTGTTTTCTCCTTCAATCACACTTTTACCTTGTTCTTGCAAACCGGGATTTTCTTTTTTATTGGGGTCTCCTACTTCAACAACAATCCTGCTTGAACTGCTGGCTTTTATAATTCCATAGCCTGCAAAGCCTATCGCTATCACTGCAAATATTGCTCCAATAATAATATTCTTTTTCGAAAAATTCATTACATCTACCCCTAAAGAAATAATTATAAACACATAATATACTTTTTCCCCTATAAAATTTAAGGGTAAAGCAAAAGGTGCATTTTATAATCTAAAAAGCGCAAACAGCTTTTCGTGACTAAAAATACACCTTTAAATAACCTTTTTCGTATAAAATGCTACATACTTTCTAATACTTCTTCAAATTCCATCATTATTCTTTTAAGCTTTTCTTCTTCAATCGGGAGGGTTAGAAAATCATAAATTTTTATTTCTTGTATTTTTTGTCTAACTTCAGAATATTCATTTGAAGTAACAAAAACTATTTTTGTATCATTAAAATTCTCCAGTATCTGCCTAGAAGATTCAAGTCCATCCATTTCAGGCATAACAAAATTCATAAAAATTATATCCGGACTAACCATATAAGTTTTTCTAATAGCTTCCCAACCATTCGTGGCTTCATAAATATCTAAAAAACCCATATTGGTAAGTGCAGCTCTTAGGATAGTTCTCATAAATTTTGAATCATCAACTATCAAAACATTCATTACTTTCTCCCATAAATATTTTAAATAATCCTAAATTTTTACTGGATTTTTTATGCTACTTTATTATATCATTATAATAAAGTTTTTCAAAGCTATTAACAAAAAGTTCGTGGAGGTTACCATGCGTAGGAAATTCATAATATTTATCTCAGTATTCTTAGTTTTTCTTAGTACTTACGCCCACGCGGAAGAGAAATTCCCCGTTGTTGATTCTCCTTCAATAATTCTTATTGACGCCAAAACAGGGCAAATCCTTTACGAAAAAGATACCAACCATAAACTATACCCAGCAAGCATAACAAAGGTTATGACCGCTCTTCTTACTTTAGAAAAATGCAAACTTGATGATAAGGTAATCGCAAGTAAGAAAGCTGTTCTCTCAATTGAACCCGGTAGCAGCACGGCAAGTTTTCAACCCGATGAAGAACTCACAGTAGAGCAACTTCTGTATGCCTTATTGCTTAATTCCGCAAATGAAGCTGCGAATATTCTTGCAGAACACGTAGGTGGCTCAATCGAAGGTTTTGCCGATATGATGAACGCCCGTGCGAAAGAACTTGGTGCAATCAATACACATTTTGTTACACCAAACGGACTTCACAATAACGATCACTATACAACTGCTTATGATATGGCTCAAATTGCACGGCAAGCAATGACAATGCCTAAGTTTAGAGAAATAGTATCAACAGTAAAATATAATATGGCTCCTACAAATAAATATCCTAAAACTGATAAGTTTTTTACAAACAGCAACAAACTTATAAATTCAGCAAACGGAAATTATTATAAATATGCAACCGGAATTAAAACTGGTTATACAGTAAAAGCAGGTCACACTCTGATAGCAAGTTCTTTCAATAATGGGATAGAGCTTATTGCCGTATCACTTAATTCAAAAATTGGTAGTGGAAAGCTTCAAAACTATACCGATTCAGTTAATCTATTTAATTATGCTTTTAAAAACTATAAAATGACAGAAGTAGTCAAATCAGGAAGTCTTGTTAAACAATTTTCAATAAAGAATGCAAAAAAAGAAACTCAATTACAGGTTGGTGCTCAAACAGGTGTAAGTTTTATAACACCTATAGATTCAGAAGATTATTACACTGTAAATGAGGTTGTAAACGAGGATATTAAAGCTCCTATAACCAAAAATACCGTGGTAGGTTATATTGAATATTTAATAGATGGTAAGGTTGTTGGAAAAACAAACATTATAGCTCTAAACAACGTAGAAGAATATAAACCATTTGCTTTTATGAATGTTATTTATAAAATTCTTGTTTTCATAATCATTATTGCCTCAGCCATATTGTTAATACTAATACTTATGATGATTATTTGGATGAAATCACAGCATAGAAAAATTAAGCCTTTAAATCGAAGTAACCAAGAAAGACCACGAGGAATGAAAATAGACAGTCTAATGGAAGATTAAAAAAAGCGCCTAGGCGCTTTTTTTTAATCTTCCATTAATGCTATCGCTTCAATCTCTACCAAAGCATCCTTCGGCAAACGAGAAACCTCCACACAAGAACGTGCTGGTGGATGTTCTTTGAAATACTCACCATATAATTCGTTGAACTGCGAAAACAAATTTAAATCTTTAATATATACTGTAGTCTTTATAACGTGTTCTAAGCAGCTTCCCGATTCATTTAATAGGTTACTTATATTATCCAATATTCTTTTCGTTTGAATTTTTATATCTGCCTTTTCAATCTCACCCGTTTCAGGATTAATCGGGAGCTGACCCGATGTATATATGAGCCCTCCTGCTATTACAGCCTGTGAATATGGTCCAATAGCTACCGGAACGCTTTTTACATTAATTGCTTCTTTGTGGTGTATATTCTGACACATAAACTTTCCTCCCTGAAAACATGATAAACTTCCCATTACTTCGTTATGCTTCGGTCTCGAAGATACTCACATATATATAAATATGCTCCGTTCTTCTCGCCTTGCACTGGTTGTTTCTGATGTTTTTATATGTTTAAAATATTTTACTCTGTTTTGCCTTTTGTTATCACATCTTTTGCTTCTGCCCATATTTTTTCAAGGTTATAATATATTCTGTCATCTTGATGAAATATATGCACAATGACATCACTATAATCCATCAATATCCACCTTGCACTGTTATAGCCTTCTCTATGATGCATTTTAATGCCTTTTTCTTCTTCAAGTTTAATGTCCAATTCATCCGCCAATGATTTTATATGCGTAGTTGAAGTACCACTACAGATAACAAAATAATCAGCTACAAGGGTTACATCCTTAACTTCAAGAATCTTAATATCTTTTGCCTTTTTTTCTTCCAATATGAAAATAATTGCATCTAAAAGTTCTGTATTATTCAATGTTGTTCCTCCTGAAATAAATTATACTTTAAATGGTAATCCATTTACATTATTATGCTCTTTATATGTTCTGATACGAAAGACTTGGATTCTCAATAAGAAGAGAATTCCTTGCCTTTATGGTTTCTACATGGATTAGTCTCCCTTTAGAAATAACATACTTAATGGTAAAGTCCATTCCCATTAAGACTCCTGCATTCAGGTCTTCCTGCACAACTTTTCTCAAATCCTCTACCCCTGAAAAATTTCTATCTTCAGAAATATAATCCGCTACGTAGATTATTTTCTCCAAGAGACTCATCTTTTCTTTACCTGTTGTATGATACATTATTGCGTTCAGTATATCAGGATCTGTTACTTCAAATTCTCTTTCAGCAATTTCTGCCCCAACCGATGCATGCAGTATTCCAACCTCTCTTTTAGAAACATCATCTAACAATATACCAAATTCTTCGGATTTTTTCAATAATTTCTGTTCACCCATACATTTAGCACAATCATGAAGCAACCCCGCTACTGAAGCTTTTTCAATATCCGCATTATGAATAATGGCAAGTTTTACGGCAGCATCCTTTACCGCAAGGGAATGCTCATATTTTTTCTGGCTAAGCATTTTCATAAGTTTTTCAGTCATCTGGTCAAAGGTCATATTTCTCTCTCCATATATAGTTTTTTTTCAATGATATATTTTTCAATGTCTTCAGGCATAATATATTTTATGCTCAATCCGTTATTAACTCTTTTTCTTATGTTAGTAGATTCAATATGTATTAGCGGCATTTCAACAATATTTATCCTGCATTCTCTTTCTTTCAAAATGTTCAAATTTTGTACCAATTCTTCTTCCCATTTTCCCGGTCTGGTCATTGCTATGATTTCAACTTTTTTAATTAACTCATCAGCATTTTTCCATCCAAGAATTTCACCAACATTATCGGTTCCAATAATAAAGTAAATTTTACAATTCTGTCCCATTAAATCAATAAACGCATTAACAGTATCAATTGTATATGAATATCCTTTTCTCAAGAACTCCATATTAGAAATTTGAAAATAAGGGTTGTCCCTAATTGCCATTTCAACCATTTCAAATCTATTTTGTGCCTCTGCCATTCCTTTATAGCTTTTATGAGGTGGGTTTGCCGAAGGAATAAAATAAACCTTTTCAAGCCCATATTCTTCTCGGGCTCTTTCTGCTGCAAGAAGATGTCCAAAATGAACCGGATCAAACGTACCACCAATCAAGCCTATTTTTTTATGCTTTTGAGGGCGCATTTCAAGAAGGTCTCCTTTTCTTTTTCTCATAAGAGTATAACATTTAAAAGCATTTTAATCAAACCTTGCTCAGAATACGCATATCAACAATGTTTACAGCCATATTGCATTACTATATAATAAATACAAAAAAACGGAGGGCTGGCACATGAACATCTTATTTTTATCCGTTTCTGCAGGCGGAGGACATATGAAAGCCGCTGAAGCATTAAAAGCACATGTTGAAGAATCCTATCCTGACTCAAGAACTATCCTTCTTGATACATTAAAATACATTAATCCCATAATAGACAAACTTGTCATAGGTGGTTATTTAAGCACAGTACAAGTAACACCGAAATTGTATGGAAAACTTTATGATTTAGCTGAAGCAGGCGAAAACATCTCCGAAGTTAGCCAAATAATGAACCGAATAATTTCCTATAAAATAAAGAGATTGATTAGGCAGTTCGTTCCAGACCTCATAGTATGTACCCATCCTTTCACCTCTCAAATGGTAACAAGATTAAAAAAACAAACAAATATCAATCCGAAAATCGTGACTGTCCTTACTGATTTTATCCCTCATTCATTCTGGCTTCATGAAGGCGTTGATGCATACATTGTCGCTCATCCAGCAATGAAATATGATATGATTGCAAAAGGAATTAACGAAGAAACCATTTTCCCGCTGGGTATTCCAATTTCTAAGAAATTTTTAGAACCATTAAATAAATCAGAAGTACGAAACAGTCTAGGGCTGACAAATAAAACAACCATCCTCTTAATGGGCGGAAGTCTTGGCTTTGGAGATATCAAAGAAGTTTTCACAGGTCTTACTGAAAGCCATAAAGATTTACAAATAATCGTTGTCGCGGGGCAAAATAAAGCACTTTACAAACAAATACGAAAGTATTCAAACCGTGTTGATAAGGTTATAAAAGTTTTTGGATATACAGATAAAATACCTGAACTTATGTCAGCTTCAGATCTTCTTATTTCAAAACCTGGAGGTATGACCGTAAGTGAAGCTCTTGTAAAAAAGCTTCCAATGATATTGATATCACCTATACCGGGTCAAGAAGAAAAAAATGCAAGGTATTTGTTAAATGGAGGGGCAGCTGCCCGATTATATCCCAAACAAAATATAGAAGAAGTGCTGTATCAGCTTCTAGATATTCCCGTTAGATACAATCAAATGAAGGAAATGTGCACCTACTTAGCTCATCCTAGTGCATGCCAAGACATAATAAATCTTTTTGAAGAACTAATTCACAAAAAATAAACCATTTCTTTCATAATCAAAAGAAGCGGTCTGTAGATTTTCTTAATATATTATATCATAATAAAATAAAACTATCTTATGTAATAAAAGTAAGAAATCTAGCCATTATATGCTAGATTTCTCTTCTTCCCTCTAATGCTTTCAAAAGCGTAACCTCATCCGTATATTCAAGATTTCCTCCCACTGGAATTCCGTGAGCAATACGCGTTGTCTTAATTCCCAAAGGCTTCAAAATCTTCGATATATACATTGCAGTTGCTTCTCCCTCTACATTTGGGTTTGTCGCAAGTATAACCTCTTTGACTTCTTCATCCTTTAATCTTTCAAGAAGCTCTTTTATTTTTATATCGTTTGGACCAATCCCGTCCATTGGAGATATAACCCCATGAAGCACATGATATACTCCCATAAATTCACGCGTTCTCTCCATTGCAACAACATCCGTTGGGGCCTCAACAACACATATTATATCCCTGTCTCTCTTATCATTTTTGCAAACAGGACACAACTCGGAATCGCTGATATTATTACAAATAGAACAATACTTAACCCTTGTTCTAGCATCAATTATAGCATTCGCAAGCTCTTCAACTTCGGCAATTGGAGAGTTGAGCACATAAAAAGCAAGTCTTTGCGCTGTTTTATGTCCTATCCCTGGTAGTTTTTCGAATTCTTCTATAAGTCTTGCAATGGGTGCTGAATATAATTCCATCCTTATCCTCCAGGCACTTCGTGCCAGCCTCCTTATATGAAGGTCATTTTCCTCAGCGTAATTTAAGCTTGGTCAGCTACAAGGGATTGCCCCTGCATAAACCCGAGGGTTAACCTTAAAACTTCACACTTTACACTAAAATAACCCCGGCATTCCCCCACCAGTAATTTTCTTCATTTCTGAAGAAACAAGTTCATCAGCTTTTCTGATTGCTTCATTTACCGCTGCAAGTATCAAATCTTGAAGCATTTCTACATCATCAGGGTCAACAACTTCAGGCTTTATTTTTATTTCCTTTAAACCTTTTTTTCCGGTTGCTATAACTGTAACTGCTCCACCACCAGCACTAGCTTCAACGGTTTTTTCCTCAAGTTCTTCCTGCATTTTTTGCATATCTTTTTGCATTTTCTCTGCCTGTTTCATTAAATTTCCCATATTCATGCCCCCAAAGCCTCCCGGGAAGCCACCTTTACCCATAAAAATTCCTCCTGAAATTCTTTTATATTTTACTGCTGTATTATACCTTATATATTACTATGTCAACAATATAAAAATGTCACTCTTCTATAACATTAATAGGAACATTAAACTTTTTTGCCAATTCCTCAACCTTAGTATTTTCTTTTACCTTTTGAACCGTCTCTTTAACCTTTACTTGGTCAATTATACATTTTATATTATAATCCATTCCGGTAACTTTTTTCACAATACTTTTTAGGAACGCAGTGTTCTCGCTTTTCATGATAACTGTTTTTCTAAACTCGGAAGAATCCTTATCCAGCATCACAGCAAGTGTCTTTTCATCAAGCTTTTTTACTTTGGTACCTATTAGATTTGCATATAAAACCATTTTCCCACTGCTCTTTAAGCCTGATATTACTTCTTCCCATTTTTCAAAATAATCTACAGGATCAATACTGCTGTCAACAAGCTTCTCACTATCAACCTTCGGTTCACTAACCGCTTGGATATACTCTCTTTGAACAGCTTTTGCCTCTATATTTCCCTTTTCAGGTTGTGTTTTTTTAGCTTTTGACAAAGCCTCTTCCAATCTTGCCAATCGTTCTTCAAGTGCACCGTCAGTTCTTTCCGTTATATCCTTGCATAGTTTTAACATTCCGACTTCTATAACAACCCTTGGCATTGAGACCCATCTTAATGACGCCTCCAGTTCCGAAAGATACTCAACAATTTCCGCCAATCTCCTCTGTTCAAAGTTCGAAGACAGCTCTTTAAGTTTTGTAGGATTTTTTGAAGCTAAATAAGTTCCAGCATCTTCTCCTGCTACTTTATAGACCATTATGTCTCTAAAATTTCTAACAAGAACTGATATAAACTGTGTCAAATCCTTCCCACTCTTGGCAATCAAGTCGATAATCCCGATACAACCCGAAAAATCTCTTTCAGCAATTGCCATGGCTATATCAAAAATAATCTGTTCCCTTGGAAGCCCAATTACATCTGAAACTAGCTCTCTTGTTATTTTGCTGCTTCCATCCATGCACTGGTCAAGTATGCTAATTGCATCTCTTAACGCTCCATCTGCCGATCTTGCGATAAGTTCCAATGCTTCTTCATCCACTGTTACTCCACTTTCCTTTGCTATTTCATTAAGTCTTCCTGTTATATCCCCAATATTTATTTGTTTAAATTCAAATCTCTGGCAGCGAGATAAAATTGTAGCAGGAAGCTTATGCGATTCAGTAGTTGCTAGTATGAAAACAACATGTTTTGGCGGTTCTTCAAGAATTTTAAGCAAAGCATTAAAAGCTCCTATAGAAAGCATATGCACTTCATCTATAATATAAACCCGGAATTTAGCAACAGAAGGCATATAAAAAACTTCGTCTCTTATGAGCCTTACATCTTCAACACTATTATTAGATGCTGCATCAATTTCGACAACATCCATTATGGTTCCAGCTATTATTCCCCGACAAACATTACAGGTATTGCATGGGTTACCATCTTTAGTATCCAGACAGTTTACAGCCCTTGCAAGAATCTTTGCCGTACTTGTCTTTCCCGTTCCCCTTCCTCCTGAAAAAAGATAGGCATGTGCAATCCTGTTATTACAAATTTGGTTTTTAAGTACCTTTACTATATTTTGTTGACCAACAATTTCATTAAAAAGCATCGGCCGCCATTTTCGATATAACGCAATGTATGACATAAGATTCACCCTCAAAGCAAAAAATAATAGGATAAAAACATCTATCCCATTATAACATAAGTATGTGCTTTTTTTACAATTACTGCTCGAATAAATCCTCAAAAATATTCGCACTTCCGTTTTTGAACAACTCGGATAATGCTTCAACAACCTCTGGACTGAATTGAGAATTCTTACATCTTAATATTTCATTAATAGCATCTTCTTCTGACATTGCATTTCTATAAGCTCTGTTTGATGTCATTGCATCAAGTGCATCAGCGACAGAAATAATTTGGGCTTCAAGTGTTAGCCCTTCTTTATCAATTCCAGCCGGATATCCTTTTCCATCCCATCTTTCATGGTGACAGGCAATAGCCCTAATTGCTACTTCAGATAAACCAACAGGTTCAAGAATCTTACTGCTTATAGCCGGGTGCTTCTTAATCTGCTCGAATTCATCATCTGTTAATCTGGTTGGTTTTCTCAGTATGGCATCAGGAATTCCTATTTTCCCAATATCATGGAGTATACCTGCTATCCTGATTTCATCAATCTGTTCTTTTGGCAATCCCATCTTTTCTGCAATAACAATAGCAAATCTTGAAACCCTGTATGAATGACCTCTTGTATAATTATCTTTTGCTTCAATTGCTGCAACCAAAGCATTAACTGTTTTAACAAAATTCTTCCTCGACATATCAAACAACTGTGCATTCTCAATTGCAATCGACGCGTTATTAGCAATAGACGAAAGCAAACTCTTTTGCCTTGAATTAAATTTTGTTGTTGTTCCAACAATTAAAATCCCAATTGTCTTTTCTTTTGTTTTTATCATAGCTACTAGCACTTCTTTAATCTTTTCATTGGGTTTTTTTGTAGCATTGATTTTGGTTATAGTCTCTGTAAACGTAAAATCATGAATTAATATTGTATCTGTTTTGTTTAAATTGTTTAAAATTTGTCCGAAAAAAGGATTATCAACACTCATAACAGGTATCTCTTCTACATAACTAATTACAGACTCTAAATATTCTCCGGCATATGCCTTTGGAATTAAAAATTTCCCTTCTTCATCTATTAGTCTCAATATACACAGCGGATTTTTCAAGACCCTGCATATCTCATTAACAACCATATTAATAACATTATCAATTTCAAGAGTCGCATTTAATTTTCTGCTTAAGCTGTTTATTGTTGCAGCTTCTTTATACGAAGCTATTATCTCCTGCTCCATTTTTTTCTTTTGGGTAATATCTCTTATAATCGCCTGAACACCTATGATTTCGCCATCATACACAAAGTTAGTCAAAGTTGCTTCCGTCAAAATAAAATTCTTGCTTTTATGCATAAACTCTAATTCTAAAGTCAAAGAGTTCTTTGTTTTTAAATCATTACTTACTTTCTCAATAAATGTTTCTGATATTCCCGGCTTTATAATCTCTTTTATGTTTCGTCCTTCTACTTCTTGCCTACTATAGCCAAGTATATCCCTGACAATTTCATTAATAAAATAGATGTTTCCATCAAGCCTAATAACACAAACTATATCTGCTATACTCTTAACCAAGGAATAATATTTTTGTTCAGAATCATTTAATTGATTGATTGTTGCTTGAAGCTGTCCATAAGAAGCTTCAAGTTCCATGTTTGCCTGCTGGATTTCGATATTTTTTGCATATATCTCTAAAGATTGAAGTTCAAGTTCTCTTTTCCCTGCTTTTATTTTTTCTTTCATCCTGTTATAACTATCTGAAATTTCATTAAATTCTTCAAGCTTTGGAAAGGTTATCTCTCTGTCAAAATCCCCTGCTTCAACAGCAATAAGCCCTCTTTTCATCTGCTGCAGAATTTTCGAGGTTGTTTTCTGGATATAATATAGACTTGCAAAAAACGCAAAGAAACCAAGCACAGCAATTCCAAGTGCAAACGCCTTGAAAAAAAATGTTGTATCACTGGTTATGAAGGCATTAAAATAAATCAAAGCAACAAATGCACTGATTGGTAATACTGATATTGAAAACAACAACAAAAAGATTCTCGTTTTCAAGCTTGATATTTTCATAAACCACTCCTAAGGTCTCTCTCACGATGAAAATGTGATATGAAATGCAAAAAAGAAGCAAATAAAACCATAAAAACAGAAAAGCTTATTAATTATTTCTTTTATAAGAATATTATACCATAATATTCTCTACTTTTGAATCTTTTTGTTAAATTTATGTTATATTTTGAAATCTTCATTATATAACTCGACACACGAAGGGACGGCTATGCTTCTTCCCATAAAGGAAGAAACGCTACCGTCCCTTCGTAAATAAATATGACTGTGCACCTTTCTTTGACATGCCCCATACAAACGGTATTCATACTGTTAGCTCAAATCAAGCACCCTTGCGGCACACAGGAGTGTCTACTTACCGCTGCTTTCTTCCGAATCTGACGGAGTTCATAGATTCCTGTTGCGCAAGCCCCGACTCTCATCACCACTTTTTATGCTCCAGCCCTACATGGAACAGCCTAAAAAAGGAATTAAGCCCTGCTATAGCGGATTGCAGGTACAGGGCACCGCTACCTCCCCGCCTAGCACAGCCAAAACTAATTTCAACTTTTCAGCTTCTACATTATACGGTAACTTAATTTATTAATCAATAATAAATTATTTCCTAGATGCTAATGCTATATTTGCTCAGAAATCCTTTCGAGCAATGTATTTATTTCCTCAATACATTTTCTATAAGTCTCAACAGACATTCCATAAGGGTCTAGAACATCTTTTCCTTTAAATTGTTCGTCGTCCTCTCCTAAATAAGCATACTCGTATAATGAAAACACCTTATCCCTAAATTGAGGAAATAATCCAGATATATTCTTTTTTTGAAGCCTTGTCATACAAAGAACTAAATCTGCCGAATCAAGCATTTGCTCAATTAATCTCCTCGCACGATGGTCTCCTGTTTCAATCCCCTTTTCCCTGAGAACCTCAACTGCACTACGACTTGGAGGATCACCCTCCCAAGCAGCTGTACCAGCTGAAGAAACGCAAATATCATCCTTTCCTTTTAAAAGGAGAATGTTATTAAATATAGCTTCAGCCATAAAGCTCCTGCAAGTGTTGCCCGTACAAATGAAAAGTATGTTCATATCTCACCCCCACCCCCCTCTCTTTTCAAAAGAGGGGGAGATTGAATTAAACTCAATAGCTATCAATCAATTATCAGACTTTTATGATATTGTAGCCCGCCGCTCTTACCATGCGATTCATTATTGCCATTCCAATTCCGCTTTTTTCAATTGCTTCCATGAAAATAATATCCACTTTCTCTTCATCAAATTCCCTGAGCAGTCTAAAAAGATTTGCAGCTATTGTTTCTGGCTTGTTCCTATCACCAAGAGACCTAACCAATCCTATATTATAAAACTGCTTTGTTTGCTCTGTTGCCATTATACCAACTTTTTTACCACGGCTGGAATAGCCTCTAGCCCTCTCTTTTATCTCTTCCACAATTTTCTTAATGGAACCATCAAATAGAATCACTTCAGCTTCTGGTGAATAATGCTTGTATTTTACGCCAGGGCTTCTAGGTTTTTCTGCATTTTCTTCCATCTTTATATTTATGTGCTCATCTATGTCAACTCTTCCTATCACATCTTCAATCTGTTCCAACGTGACTGCCCCAGGTCTTAACAATACAGGAATTTCTCCCGAAACATCGAGAACAGTAGATTCCAATCCAACGCTGCAATCCCCACCGTCAATAATGATATCAACCCTTCCGTCCAAATCCTTCAAAACATGATTTGCAGAAGTAGGACTTGGAGAACCCGAAATATTTGCACTTGGAGCTGCCACTGGAATATTAGCATGCTTTAGCAATGCTAGCGCAACAGGGTTGTCCGGCATACGAATTCCGACAGTATCAAGTCCTGCCGTAACAATCTCAGTAAGAGCTTCGGATTTTTTCACCACCAAAGTAAGAGGTCCTGGCCAGAATTTTTCAGCTAAAACCTTAAGTTTTGTTGGTATTTCAACTGCAATCGATGCAATCTGCTCAATGTTCCAAATGTGAACAATAATAGGATTATCTGCTGGTCTTCCTTTAGCAGTGAATATTTTCTCCACTGCATTATTATCCAAAGCATTTGCTCCTAAGCCATAAACCGTTTCAGTAGGAAAAACCACCGTTCCTCCTAATTTCAAGGTTTCTGCAGCAATTTCAATATTTTTAATATCTTTTTGGATGTTTTTAATTTTAAAAACCTTAGTCACTATCTTCACTCATTCCACTCTAATATTTTAAGTTTTTTAATCTTACCACATTTTTTTTATGAACAAAAGTAAAAATCAATAAAATTAGAAAGCACCTTTAACTTTTAAGGCGCTTTCTAAATTTATCTTTGTTCTAATCCTATATACTTTTTTTCTGGTGCTACGCACTTATAAGCTGGTCTAATTATCTTCGGACCATTCACCAACTCTTCAATTCGATGTGCACTCCAGCCAACGATTCTTGCATTTGCAAAAAGCGGAGTGAACAATTCCGGAGGAATACCCAGCATTCTGTAAAGAAAGCCTGCATAAAAATCAACATTTGCACATATTGCCTTGTATCTATTCTTTCCTCTTGTTATGACTAACGGAGCAATTTCTTCAACCTTGGCATAAAGGTTGAATTCTGCTTCAAGTCCTTTTTCTTTAGCAAGAACCTCAACTTGCTTCTTAAATATAACGTTTCTGGGATCAGAAATGGTGTACACGGCATGTCCCATTCCATAAATTATCCCCGAACCATCAAAAGCTTCCTTGTTAAGAACCTTTTTTAAGTAGTCTTCAATTTCTTCTTCATCTTCCCAATTTTTAATATTGGTCTTGATATCCTCAAACATTTGAACAACCTTAATGTTGGCTCCTCCATGCTTGGGACCCTTTAAAGATGATAAGGCCCCAACAATTGTCGAATAGGTATCGGTTCCGGTTGAAGTTAGTGCATGGGTTACAAATGCCGAGTTATTTCCACCCCCATGCTCTGCATGAAGCACCAAAGCTAAATCAAGCAACTCTGCTTCAAATCTTGTAAAAATACCGTCCGGTCTTAACATATACAATATGTTTTCAGCTGTTCGGTACTCCGGCTTGGGATTGCGGAGAAGCAAGCTGTTCTGCTTATGGTAGTATGTATATACCTGGTAGCCATAAACAGTCAACAATGGAAAGCAAGCGATTAAACCAATGCACTGCTTTAACACATTTTTAATCGATGTATCATCTGGATTTTCGTAATATCCATAAAGAGCTAATACGCTTTGAGACAATACATTCATAATATCCGTGCTTGGCAGCTTCATAATAACATCTCGGGCAAACTCTTCCGGCAGACATCTTCTTTTAGAGATATAATGCTCAAACTCTTCAAGTTCGACTTTGTTTGGCAAATATCCAAAAAGCAGGAGATAGCAAGTTTCCTCATAACCAAATCTACCCTCAGACATAAACCCTTCAACAATGTCACTTATTTCTACGCCTCTATATATAAGCTTGCCCGGTATTGGAATTGTCTCAGCTTCTTTAACAATATATGATTGAATTTCCCCAATTTCGGTCAATCCAACCAATACTCCTCTTCCTTCTTTATCACGCAAGCCACGCTGCACATCATACTTTTGATACAACTCTTCACTTATATAGTCTCTCCTTGATGCCATTTCACGATACTTTTCCAATAATAAGATTTCAAAATCTTCAATAGAATTCCCCATACTCATTTTAATCCCTCCTTATTATTTAACGATTTTTTCATACTTTACATCCAGCGGAAATAGTACATTCCGAATAAGAGTATTTTTATTGCATTTTATTATAAGATTTTATATTAAAAAATATTACTTGTAAAGCATTTCCATTATATACGGAAAACGCATGAAGCAAAATATTCCCATATTTCTTACCCTCATCCCCGCTCCCCTTCTCCTAAGGCAATAGGCGAAGGGGTTTAAGCTGCCCAGAATTGCCCCTTTTTCCCTCTACTAATACAACTAAATTATATAAAACTGATAAATATACCTGCCAATATACCTATCATATTACCAATTGAAGATAGCCTCCCAGAATTAACTCTTTTTGCCTCAGGAATAAGCTCACTGCAAACAATGTAAATCATTGCCCCTCCGGCAAACCCAAGGCACATTGCTATAATCCCACTTGAAATCTCACCCAATAAAACTCCAATAAATGCACCTAATGCAGTTGGAAGACCAGATAGAATAGTTAGCATAAGAACCTTTGAACCTTTTATTCCAGCTGCTCTCAAAGGAACTGCAACAGCCATTCCTTCAGGAATATCATGCACCGCAATAACAAATGCTATACTTAGACCAAGCTTCATTGAAGCTTCAAAGCCTGAACCAATCGCAATACCCTCAGGAAAATTGTGCAACGAAATACCTATTGCCATCAAAACTCCTGTTTTTAAAAGCACATTGTTTGTAATTGATTTTTTCACATATTCAATTCTTTTAACCATGTCATCCAGAATTATTATCATTATTGTTCCTAGAACAACTCCCCAACACGAAAGACTTACCCCCCCCAAACTAAAAGCTTCGGGAAGAAGATCAAAACAAACTACAGCAAGCATTAATCCTGCAGAAAACTCCAAAACAAAACCTAATAGTCTGCTTGATTTTTCATTAATAAAAAAAGCAAGCAGACCCCCGGTTCCAGTTCCAACAACACCTGAAAGCAAACCAATCAACGTAATTTCTATAATCCTATCCATAAAACAATCCTTACGCCTTGTGTTTTATTAAAGAAAAAATATTTTTTTCTTTTCGCGGCAATCAGCTAATATTTAATTGTATTCCCTCACAATAAAATATAGAAAGAAAAAAACAATTTATGAGTATAAATTCACAACAATAAAGGAATACCTCTAAGATGGATGTTTCGAGATTTACTTTATAGAAGGGACACCAGAAATATCCATCGTTGCTATCTGAATTTATAGAAATAAATTAGTTTTTTTCTTCTACTATCTTTCAAAGAAAAAATCCTCTTCCGAGGATTTTTTCTTTCTATATTCTATTCATCTGACCCTTGTCTCAATCTCTCACTTCTATCATTTGTTATCAGCGCATCAATCATTTCATCTATCTCACCGTTAACAAAAGTATCAAGTTTATAGAGCGTAAGCCCGATTCTGTGATCTGTAACTCTTCCCTGCGGAAAATTATATGTCCTTATTCTTTCGCTTCTGTCTCCGGTTCCAACCTGGCTCTTACGGGCTTGGGCAAGCTTTGCATTTTCTTCTTCCAGCATTTTTTCATAAACCCTTGCCCTTAGAATTCTCATTCCCTTATCCTTATTCTTTAGCTGAGATTTCTCATCCTGACATGAAACAACTATACCTGTGGGCAAATGGGTTATCCTTACCGCAGAATCAGTTGTGTTGACGCATTGCCCACCTGGACCTCCTGCTCGAAAAACATCTATTCTCAAATCATTTTGACTTATCTCCACTTCCACTTCTTCCGCCTCCGGCAAAACTGCAACCGTAACAGTTGATGTATGAATTCTTCCACTTGCTTCGGTTTCAGGAACTCTCTGAACTCTATGCACTCCGCTCTCAAATTTTAGCTTACTGTATGCTCCTTTTCCTTCAATCATAAAGATAACTTCCTTAAATCCGCCTAAACCGGTAGGATTGGAACTCATTATCTCTGTTTTCCATCTGTTTGCTTCCGCATAACGGCAATACATTCTAAACAGAACTCCTGCAAACAAAGCTGCTTCGTCTCCACCTGCCCCGCCACGTATTTCAACAATAACGTTTTTATCATCATTTGGGTCTTTAGGCAGAAGTAAAAATTTAAGCTCTTCTTCAATCTTTAGAATTTTTTCTTGACCTTGGTCTAATTCCATCTGTGCAAGTTCTTTCATGTCCTTGTCCAGCTTCTCTTGCAAAAGCTCCTGTGCATCTTTGATATCCTTGGATACTTTTTTATACTCTCTGAATTTTTGAACAATATCTTCAATTTCAGAGTGTTCTTTCATCAGTTTTCTCCACTCATCCTGATCAGCAATTATATCTGGGTCACTGATTTTCTTATTTATCTCTTCATATTTTTTTTCAACGAATTCTAACTTTGAAAACATATCTTTACCTTCCTTATTTTAGGGTTATATATAATTCTGAATACAGGATTCAGAATCCAGAATAAAATCGTAAAATCTTTTTAAAAAACTTAATTTATTATCAGAAGAGGCTGTATTCTATTGCACTTATTAACATATTCTCGGCAGCGGTTCGCCTGAGAGCATATCAAGAATTCTGCCTCCACTTCCTGCAGTCTTTAATATTACCACAGGTTCTTTCGTGTTGTCTACTACATTTCCAATAACTGATGCTTCTCTTCCGTATTTGTGTTCTCTCATCACATCCAAGAGTTTTTGCGTATCTTCCTCTTTAACAAATATAGCAATTCTGCCTTCGTTTGCAAGATAAAGAGGATCAAGCCCCAAAAGCCCACAGACTCCTTTGACTTCTTCTTGGATAGGTATTTTTTCCTCTAAAACTTCAATTTTTACCTCAGATTGTATTGCTATTTCATTCAAAACGGTAGCAAGACCGCCTCTGGTTGCATCTCTCATAACATGAATTTCTGGAACAACCTCTAGCATGCTTTCAATAAGTCCGTTTAAAGGCGATACGTCGCTTCTTACAAAGGTTTTGAAACCCAAATCTTCACGGGATGTGATAATAGAAGCACCATGATTTCCAATACAACCGCTAACAATAATAACATCTCCGCTTTTTGCCATTGCTCCTCCGGTTTTTATTTCTTCAGGTATTACTCCAATTCCTGATGTATTAATAAAAATCCCGTCTGTGCTGCCCTTCTCCACAACCTTTGTATCTCCAGCCGCAATAATAACTCCTGCCTCATCAGCCGTTTCTTTCATTGATTTAATTATTCTTTCCAGTTTTTCAATCTCAAAACCCTCTTCAATAATAAATGCAGCTGTTAATGCAGCTGGCTTGGCTCCCATTACAGCCAAATCGTTTACTGTTCCTGAAACAGCAAGCTTTCCTATATCTCCACCTTCAAAGAAAATTGGTTTCACAACAAATGAATCTGTAGTAAACGCAAGATTTTTTCCATTTAATTTTAAAACACCTGCATCATCCATTCTATCCAGAACTGGATTAGAAAAGTACTTTTTAAATATATTTTCTATAAGCTCGCGGGACTTTCCTCCCCCGCTTCCATGGGCCAGTGATATTTTGTAATTCATGTTTTTCTCCTTCCTTGTTTTTTGTAGAAGTAATCCTATAAATATCTCTGAAGATTATTTCTGGGTCGCTCTAAAGTTATTTCTCAAAATATGAACCTCGGTTCCTCTTTTGGAATCTCCTCCTCTTGCATCCCCACTACTTAGCAAGAGCTTCTAATTCCTTGCTTTGACTTCTCACCGTCAGTTTAATAGCAACATCCTTGTTGCTTAAACTTAAAAATTGCATCCTGCCATTTTTCCGGCTTCAGTCTGCATCTTCGGAATAGAATCTCTAAGCTCATTCGTTCAAAAGGATGCTAATCTAAACCCTTCTTGCTCACCAATGTAACTGTTTAGAAAAAACTCGGAAAAGTTTTTTCTTGAACCCGCAATGGCCACCACGGCGAGTGGGGACTTTTCCGCCAGTTTTGGTCGGTCAAAAGTGGCAATAAAGAAAGCTTCAAAGACGCTTATAAAAAAACTACAAAGCCTCTTCAAAGAAAGCCTAATTACGCTCACCAAATTTAAAATATGCTGCACACGTTCCTTCAGTCGAAACCATGCACGGTCCCTTTGGATTATGTGGGGTACATGCTTTCCCAAAAAGATTGCATTCAAAAGGCTCTTTAATTCCTCTTATAATATCTCCACATAAACAGCCGCTATCTCCCGTCCATTTAGGAATATCCACGCCTAGAATCTCTCTTATATCAAATATTTTATACTCATCAGCAAGCCTTAAACCCGAATCTGCAATTTCCCCGAAACCTCTCCAGCTGTCATTTGCAGGTTCAAATACTTCAGAAATCAAATCTATGGCTTTCTGATTTCCTTCAACAGTTCCAGCTCTTTTATAAGCATTCCATACTCCGGCATTTCCAAACAACACCTTTGAGATTAGAATTTCAACAGCTTTTAGAATATCCATTGCCTCAAATCCTGCAATCACACACGGAATACCAAAATTTACAGGGATAAAATCATAGGCCCTTTCTCCAGTTATTGAAGTAACATGACCTGGGCAGATTAATCCATCAATATTGGAATCTTGATAATTAAATACCTTTCTTATCGCTGGAAAAATTGTTTTTAATCCTGAAAGAATAAAAAAATTCTTAATCCCCATATCTTCAGCATGTTTAATTGCAAGAGCTACAACAGGTGCAGTTGTTTCAAAACCTACCGCAAGAAAAACAATTCTTTTGCTGAGATTTTTCTGTGCGATATCCAAACAATCAAGCGGGGAGTACACAATCCTTATTTCAGCACCTTGAATCCTTGCATCTTCAAGTGTTTCCTTTGTTCCCGGAACCCTAACCATATCACCAAATGTACATATAATAACATCTTTCCCTTTTGCAAGATCTATAGCTTGGTCTAGGTATTCAGCCGGAGTTACACAAACAGGGCACCCTGGACCAGAGACCAGTTTTATATTCTCAGGAAGCATATTTCTAATTCCATGCTTAAAAATGCTTACTGTATGAGTACCGCAAACCTCCATTAGAACAATGTTCCTTCTAGGATTTTTTTTAATCATTTGATTAATATTTTGAATAATCTCTTTTTCTTTATTAAAATCTCTTCTAACCATTATCTTTAATTTCCTCGAACAGTGAAAGTATTTCGAGTGCTTCCTCTTCTTCAATTTTTTGAATAGCGCAGCCGGCATGAACCAGGAGGTAGTCCCCAATTTTTACTTTATTTAAAAGTTCAATTGAAGCATCTCTTCTGACACCCATGAAATCCAAAACGGCTGTATTTTTATCTATAGAAATAACCTTTCCAGGAACTGCAATACACATAGTTTTTCTCCATTTTTTTCTTTGATTATATATTGTGAAAAGGAGTAGTGTAAAGGGAAAGCAAATAGACAATACATAAATTTTTTATAGTATATAGTGAAAGTTCTTGATTGAGGAGTTTTAATTGAGTCAGAGAAATTTTCTTGACTCTTTTAATTTAGTTTCAAAATCCTATTCAAAATGAGACTGTTTAACTACTTGCATCAGTTGACAGTATATTATATTTATAAATGCAAACGGATTTGATGGTGTGGACATAGATTAGGAATATCCGGTAGGTGAATAACTTTCATCAAATGTTTCTAGACATAAAAACAAGCAATCGGTTGGTATAAAAGCCGGATATATTAAAACAAAAGCGGGACGAATCGTCCCGCTTTTGTTTAGTATTTATTCTTTAGAGATATTCTGTACAAAACAACCGATGTTTCAGCCCTTGTAACTTTTCCGTCAGGATTGAATGAGTATGTCCCTTTATTGTTTTCGTACCCATTCATTATTCCAGCAGATACTGCTTTTTTTATCACTGATTTTTCTTCTTCTTTTAACTTTCCTTCTGTCAACTCTGTATATTTATTTTCTTCAAACGTGGATGTATCTATAGGGCCGTACTTTTCTTCATAGAATTTTACCAGCGCTTCTGCAATTTCGAATCTTGTGGCCGCCTCTTGAGGCCTGAATTTTTTCCCGCTTGCCTCTAAGTATTCATCGGCTTTAATTATATAATTCCATGCCCAGTTTGCATTCGAATCACTATTTACATCAGCATAATCCGGAACTGTATGTTTCTCCGGCAAACTGAGTCTAAGGCTGTTAACAATCATTTTGGCAAATTGTTCCCTGGTAACATTACTATTCGGCTGAAACACCCCATTTTCAATTCCCTGAACTACAGCTTTTTGTGCCATTCCCGTAATTTCTTTATAAGCCCAGTGATCCTTGGTCACATCTTTAAATTGAACATCTCCTTTGCTTATCACATATCCTTTTATATATGAAGCTGCTTGTGGCTCGGTGGCCTGATCTCCAACAAGAACTACAGCTTTAAAGTCTACTTCCCCCGGATGTGCCGGAGTATAAACCGCCTCATTACTTTCAGTCGGTGCATCAGAAAGAGCAGTCCATTCCGAACCCTCTTTTACCCAGAACTGATAATATATTTCACCTCTATATTTTGCATCTTTTTTGTATGGAGCAATTAATTTCACTTTTGTGCCGTAATTGCTTGATGCAGCCGGATCAGCTATTAATTTGAAACCCTCAATTACATTTTCCTGCTGGATTCCAAGTACTGTAATTACTTTTTTCTTAACAGCTCCTATATTGCTCGAGCCTTTAGCCCTAGCATATACAGTAAATTCATATATACCGGCTGTATTTGGCGTATAGCTTGCAGTTTTATTTTCAGACCAATCTTGAACAGTAATAATAGAACCATCATCATTACTGCAAACAAACTTATATTCCGCGCTTGCGTTTTCCTGTGAAGCTGCCTTTAATTCTAATGTATCCCCTTTTACTGCCGAAGCAGTAATTTCCTTTTTCTCTTTATTAATTGTTATATCTACAAAATTGATACTATTAGTATCCTTGTTATTAAGAATTCCATAGTTTTCGATAATATCACACACTTTCCATTCATTTGCATTTGAATCTTTTACTTGGACTTCAAACGAAATAAATGCTTTTATAACATTAGAATCACTATATGGATTAGGTACAGTCCAAGTCCAATTGCTCATTGCTTGCCCATTATTTATACTAGTCCATGGAGACTGGATAATACTATCTTTTTTAACCGTAGTAAGAAAATATCTTAATAAATATTTATTATCTTGGGAAGCTGCATTTGCTTGAGCAGTTAATTGTATTTCATCTCCGGGCAGACTATACTTTGAACCGCCCACAATTAATAATTGAACTGTATTCATAACTTCCGGCATTTGGTCAACAATAAGATACTTAACTGATGCTGTTCCTTCCGCCGCAGTATCTCCAGCTTTTTTCGCATCAACTGTTAAGGTATATTCTCCCTTGTTTTTTGGAACCCACTCTACAGAACTTGCGTTTGACCAGTCGCTCAATAATATATTGATCCCTTCCTCATCTTTAACATAAAACCTATATAAGCAATCACTAACCTGCTTATCACCTGCGGCAGCTGTTGCTGTAATATTTATTTTTTTGTTTATTAATCGTGGAGACGACGGGCTGGCAGAAGCAGTAACTTTCAATGCTTGAGCCTTCACATCTGAGCCTATTACTTGAAAATTCGTAATATATTTAAATGCTTCAACTTCCAGACTACTCTGAACTATGTCTTTTGTTTTCGTTTCAATACACATCTCATAATTGCCTATGTCAGCAGGTGTCCAGACCATTGTATCGTTTACCGACCAATCTTGTACTACTTCCCACTTTGACTCTTTTTTCTTAATCCAATACCTGTAAAGAGGTGTACCCCTCTGTTCGGGCTTATATGATACCTTCGCCTTAATTTGAAGCTGGTTGCCATTTATTATAGAGTTATTACTATATGTAGTACCACTCAAAGTAAGATCTACGGTTTGAATTTGATTAGATAATAGTGCCCCCGCTATCATATAGTCCACAACATCAGAACAGGGTATTTCTGTCGATGAATTGACTGTTCTTGCTTCCACTTTGAAAAG
>Ga0209340_1000948_pt1 | contig 24420 bp, 17 predicted proteins | sample EPASupsiteSAE323_FD_187266 | JGI IMG/M metagenome (GOLD analysis project Ga0209340, IMG submission 187266) | Bioremediated contaminated groundwater from EPA Superfund site, New Mexico - Sample SAE3-23 (SPAdes) (version 2) | ecosystem: Environmental > Aquatic > Deep subsurface > Groundwater >... | reverse complement strand
CCCGCCGTGGCGAGGCGGGCGGCAGCCGCAGTCATGGCCGGCAGGGGGTCTTCTCCCCGTCCTTCCAGGAATGCGGTACGGTCGGGAATCGAGGGATCGCATTCGACGACGATCCGCAGATGATCCTGATCGCAGGAGGCCTTGTCGGATTCGACGAGCCTTGCGAAAAAATAGGCGGTGGCTTCCGGCCCCATTCCTCCCAATACTCCGATTGTCATGACGATTCCTCCATGGGATTCTCCGATCTTCCGGTCTTCCGGAAAGACTTGAGTATTTCCCCGATACGCTCCGGGAGTCCATAGATCGCGGCATGAAGCCGAGACATAAAACCGCATCACGAAACGACATTGCGCCCCGGAACGAAGCGAAAACATTATTTCCTTGCCCCATCAGTAAAGCAGGTGTAGAGTGACAAACGGTCCGGCGGTCCGGTTTCGGCACTGCGGATTTTACGTTGCGCGATTTATCCTTAAGGAGGACTTGAATGGCGGAACAGAAAGCAAAGCGGGGCATTTTCGATTGGTACTTCAAGACCAATCTGCTCGCGCGCATCCTCATCGGACTCGTCCTGGGCGCCGTACTCGGCATCATTCTCGGCTTCTTCCCTGATTCGGTGAAACCCTTTGTCGACGGTTCGAAATTCTTCGGCGACCTTTTCATCAGGCTGCTGAAGATGATCGTCATACCGGTCATTCTCTTTTCCCTCATCGCCGGCGCGGCCAGCATCGCCCCCTCCCGTCTCGGAAGGGTCGGCATCAAGATCATGGCGTATTATCTCTTCACTTCCGCGCTTGCGGTCGTGATAGGTTTGATATTCGCCAACATCCTGCAGCCGGGTGCGGGCTTCAATATCGTCGGCGACGCGGCGGTCCAAGGCAAGGATGCGGCCGTACCCTCGGTTTCGCAGATACTGCTCAACATCGTGCCCACCAACCCGGTCGATTCGCTGGCCAAGGGCGACGTCCTTCCGATCATCTTTTTCGCCATCGTCTTCGGAATCGCGCTGTCCTACATCAAGGATTCGGCCAACAAGTCGCTCGCCAAGGCCGGCGGCACCCTGCTCGACGTAGTGAACGCCGGAGCGGAGACCATGTACAAGGTCGTGGGCGGCATCATGCAGTATGCGCCCATCGGCGTTTTCGTCCTGATCGCCCAGGTCTTCGCCCAGCAGGGCCCCAAGGCCATAGGCCCTCTCCTTATCGTCACACTGACCGTGTACATCGGTCTCCTCGTGCAACTCGTGGGCGTATACGGTGGTTTCCTCGCCATCTTCAAGCTGGGCTTGGGCAAGTTCCTCAAGGGAGCCAACGAGGCGATGGTCACCGCTTTCGTGACGCGCTCCTCCAATGGCACGCTGCCCGTCACCATGCGCTGCGCCGAAGAAAAACTGGGTATTCCGCGTACGATCTGCTCGTTCACGCTGCCTCTTGGCGCCACCATCAACATGGACGGTACGGCCATCTATCTCGGTGTCTGCGCCATATTCATCGCCAATGCGATCGGTATGCCGTTGACGATGAGCCAGCAGGCGATGGTCGTTCTGACCGCTACGCTCGCCAGCATCGGTACCGCGGGCGTACCCGGCGCCGGCGCCATCATGCTCCTCATGGTCCTCGAGTCTGTAGGCCTCAAGGTTACCGAAGGCTCGGCCGTCGCTTCGGCGTACGCCATGATCCTCGGTATCGACGCTCTGCTCGATATGGGGCGGACCTGCATCAATGTCACGGGCGATATCGCCGGATCGGCCATCGTCGCCAAGTCGGAAAAGGAACTCGATCTCTCCAAGTGGAAGTGATCGACGCTGAGTAAACAGGGAAGGCCGCCTGTACAGGCGGCCTTTTTATATTGCAAGATTGCTGTTTTTGGCTTTTTATGCAAAAAAACACCGAATATACTTGATATTTATGCATGAAATTTATATCATGCGTCCCATGATTTCCATGCATCCGGAGTCGGGACATCCTCGGCTCGCAAAACCTGCTCTCCTCACCCGCCTCCGTCGACGCTGACCGTCCTTCCACACAAGACGGTCGAGTGCCGTCAAAACAAGACTACCCATCAGGAGACAACCATGAAGAAGAAGATCGTACTGGCATATTCCGGCGGCCTCGATACCACAGTTATAATTCCATGGCTAAAAGAGAATTATGATTGCGACGTGATCGCCGTGTGTGGCGATGTCGGCCAGGAAACCGACTGGGGGACCATGGAAAAACGCGCCTTGAGTTCCGGCGCCTCCAAGCTGATCGTCCTCGACCAGAAAGAAGAATTCGTCAGGGAATACCTTTGGGCCCTCGTCAAGGCGGGTAGCCCCTACGAAAAAAAATACCTTCTGGGCACTTCCGCGGCCAGGCCGCTTCTCGCAAAGGGCCTGGCGCAAGTCGCCCTGGCCGAGGGCGCGGACGCCATCGCCCACGGCTGCACCGGCAAGGGAAATGACCAGGTCCGCTTCGAGCTGGGAGTGAAGGCATTCGCCCCCGAAATGGAAGTGATCGCTCCCTGGCGCATCTGGGACATCGCAAGCCGCGAGGAGGAAATCGAATATCTCGAAAAGCGCGGCATTCCCGTCCCCATGAAAAAATCGGATTCCTACAGCCGCGACGACAATCTCTGGCACATCAGCCACGAGGGTCTGGATCTCGAGGATCCGGCCAACGAGCCCAAGTTCGACGGCATGCTGAAGATGAGTGTTACCCCCGAAAAGGCGCCTGACATGCCTGAATACGTTACGCTCGGCTTCGTGAACGGTGTGCCTGTCACGATGGACGGCGAGCAGCTCGATCCTGTCGCTCTCGTGAAGAAATTGAACAAGCTGGGCGGCAAGCACGGTGTGGGTATCGTGGACATGGTGGAAAACCGGGTGGTCGGCATGAAGTCACGCGGCGTGTACGAAACTCCGGGCGGCGCCATCATCATGGAAGCGCACGACAAGCTCGAGCAGCTCTGTCTGGACAAGAAGACGCTTTCTTTCAAACAGACCGTCGGCCAGCGCTTCGCGGAGATCCTCTATGAGGGCGAGTGGTTTGGACCGTTGTGCAAAGCGCTCTGCGCCTTTGTGGATTCCACGCAGGAAACCGTAACCGGCACGGTGACACTGAAGCTGTACAAGGGTTCGATCCTGTCGGCCGGCGCCAAATCGCCCTGGTCGCTCTATGATGCGAGTCTGGCCAGTTTCACGACCGGGCCTTTGTTCTCTCACAAGGATTCGTCCGGATTCATAAGCCTTTTCGGCCTGCCTACAAAGGTCAGGGCGAGGCTTCAGGCCAGGGTCGAGGCTTCAGGCAGCGCGGCCGGTCCCGACGTGCTTCTGCCCGGCAATTCGGGCTACACGGCGCCCGCTGGCGACTGATATACTGCGGTATGGCAAAACTCTGGCAGGGCGCGCAAGGAAACACGCAATCAGGCGGCGGGCTCCATCCCGATGTGGAAGCTTTTCTTTCCTCCATTTCGGTCGATTCCCGGCTGCTCCCGGAAGATCTGGAATGTTCGGCAGCCCATGCGCGCATGCTGGGCGGAACGGGCATACTTCCAGCGGCTCAGGCCGAGGAGATCGGGGCTGAATTGGAACGCATGCTCGCCCAGGTCCGCTCGGGCGAACTGAAAGTCGACCCGGACAGCGAAGATGTCCATTCCTTCATCGAAACGGAGCTTACGCGCAGGCTCGGCGAGGCGGGCAAGGCGGTGCATGCAGGCCGATCGCGCAACGACCAGGTGGCGGTCGCCTTCAGGCTTTACCTGAAGCGCGCTTTCAGTACGACGGAGCATCTAATCGCGCAGGCGATGACTGCCATCCTCGACCTGGCCGAAGCTCACGTCGATACTCTCATGCCCGGTTACACGCATCTCCAGCGCGCCCAGCCGGTAACGCTCGCCCACCATCTCCTGGCCTGGAGCGCAGGTCTGGAGCGCGACTGCGGCCGTTTCGCCGACGGCCGGAAGCGCGCGGACGAGTGCCCTCTCGGCTCGGGCGCGCTGGCCGGGTCGGGTCTGCCGGTGAACCGCGAAACCACGGCCGCCCGGCTCGGTTTCGGCAGGCCTTCGCGCAACACCATGGATGCAGTGTCCGACCGCGACGCCTGCGTCGAGTATGCCGCCGCGGCCGCGACTCTCATGGTGCATCTTTCGCGCGCCTGCGAGGATATCGCTCTATGGGCTTCGTCCGAGTATGGTTTCGTGAGGGTAGGCGATGCGGCCAGCACGGGCTCTTCGATAATGCCGCAGAAACGCAATCCGGACCCGGCCGAACTTATACGCGGCAAGTCGGCGCGCGTTCTGGGCGGCCTGCAAGCTCTCCTCGTGATGCAAAAAGGTCTGCCCTACGCCTATAACCGCGATCTCCAGGAAGACAAGGAGCTGCTGTTTGACATCCAGTCCACGGTCGACGGGTCTTTGAAGGCGTTCGCCGTCCTCGTCGCATCGCTGGAACCGAGGCCGGTGCGCATGAAAGCGGCGTTGAAGGAAGGGTTTATCGAAGCCACCGATATCGCAGAATACCTTGTCCTGCGGGGCATTCCGTTCAGGACCGCCTATCAGGCGGCCAAGGCGATGGTGTCGGAGTGTCTGTCCTCGGGGCGCGTTCCGGCCGAACTCGATACGGCCGAGATCCGGAATCTTCACGAGGCCTTTGCCTCTGTGTCCGTCGATGCGGCGGCTCTTGCCGCATACCTTGCGCCGGAGGCCTGTGTCGGACGCCGTGCGCAGACCGGCGGGCCCGCCGCGTCCCGGACGCGCGAAGAAATCGCCCGATTGCGTTCCTTCATCGACAGCTGATATACAGGCCTATATGGCTCTTCTCCTGCTCATCATCATATATCTCGCCTTCATCAGCCTGGGGCTGCCCGATTCTCTGCTGGGCGCCGCATGGCCCGTGATCAGGGGAGAATTCGGCGTACCGCTCGGTTCCGCGGGCTATCTATTCATGACGACATGCATCGGAACCATCGCCGCCAGCCTGTCGAGTGGGTGGCTCCTGCGGCGTTTCGGTACAGGCAAGGTGACACTGGTGAGCGTACTGCTCACCGCACTCTCGCTGGCCGGATATTCCCTCGCGCCTTCCTATGCATGGTTCTGGCTTATGTCCGTTCCTCTGGGACTGGGCGCGGGAGCGGTGGATTCCGGGCTCAATGCCTATGTGGCGACTCATTACAAATCGCGGCACATGAGCTGGCTGCACTGCTTTTGGGGAGTGGGCGCCATGACGGGTCCCCTTATCATGGCTGGGCAGCTCGGAAGGGGAATTTCCTGGCGCTATGGGTACTCGACCGTAGCCCTGATCCAGGCCGGATTGGCCGTCATTCTGTTCTTCGCCCTGCCCCTGTGGAGCAGGGCGGCCAAATCCGACGACGCGTCCGGCGTTTCGCCTCCCGCAACAACGGAAGCGGTATCTCCCACTGGCCCCTCCGGGAAACCGGCACATCCCCTCAAAATCGGGGGCATGAAAACCGCCATGGTCGCGTTTTTTCTCTACTGCGGTACCGAGGCCACAATGGGGCTTTGGGGCGGCAGCTATCTCGTGAACACCAGAGGATTCGATCCCGCGATGGCGGCGAAATGGGTTTCCCTCTTTTACGGCGGGATCACCGCCGGAAGGCTGGCGACGGGATTCCTCACCATGAAGCTTTCCAACACGGTGCTGATCCGGTCCGGCCAGTCGGTCATACTCGTCGGGGCGCTTCTTATCCTTTTGCCTCTTCCCCAGGCTTTCGCGTTGTCGGGATTCATCCTTGTCGGCTTGGGCTGCGCACCGATCTATCCCTGTATGCTCCATGAGACACCGGCACGTTTCGGCAAGGAGAAGGCACCCTATCTCATGGGGTACCAGATGGCGGCAGCATACAGCGGTTCCACTTTCCTTCCTCCGCTTTTCGGTTGGGCGGCTTCCGTCATGGGCATCGGAATGCTGCCGGTCGTCGTGCTCTGCTTCGGTTCCGCCATGTTGTTCGGTTCGGAGAGGCTGAACGCTTTTCTGAAAGGGAAAAGGAGCGGCAATGGCGAAGCCATGTCCTGATCCGTCGATGCCGGCATGCATCGTTCCCGCGGCCGGCGCTTCATCGCGCATGGGAGCGCACAAGCTTTTGCTGCCATTCCGGGACGCCGCCGGGCGGCGCCGGACCATGGTCGAAACCTCAGTCGGCATAGCCCTGGAAGCCGGTTGCCGGGTTATTCTCGTGGTGGGCCGCGATGCGGAAAAGGTAGCCGAGCCCTTCTCGGGAGAACCCCGCGTCGTGATCGTCCATAATCCGGATTGGGAGCGCGGCATGGTCGGCTCCATCCAGAGAGGTATCGAGGCGCTCGGGCGGTGTTCCGGCGAAAGTTCGGACGCTCCTTCCAGGGAGAATGCCAGGAGTGTCAGGAGTGTCAGGAGTGTCAGGGAGGACGGTTTTTTCATCCACCATGCCGATATGCCCCTCGTGGAACCGGCAGTATTCGGGTTCCTCAGGGCGGTCGCAGCTTCGCGGGCGGCCGCCGGCGCGCCTCCTGTCCCGCTCTTCGCTGCATTCGAAGGCAGGGCAGGGCATCCCGTCTACATTCCGTCGATTCTTGTCCCCGGCATTCTCGGACTCGATCCTGTGTTCAGGATGAAGCCCTTCCTGGATGCCGCCGGGGGACTGAGCGTGGAAACAGGCTGCGCAGGCGTTCTGGCCGATATCGACACGCCCGGGGAATACGCTGTCTCGGGCGGCGGAAAGTAGACGAGAGCACACGACAGTGGGCGAGAATAGGCGAGAATAGCCGGAAAGTAAGCGAAACCGGTCAAGGGCAGGCTATTTGCGCTCCTTGCCTCCGCCCTTGAGATATTTGTCCACAAGCTGCCTGAACCTATCCTCCACAAACTTGCGCTTGACTTTCAGAGTCTGTGTAAGTTCTTTCCCGACGGAAAAATCGTTCAGGACAGGGAAAATTTTCGTGATTTTTTCGAAGGGTTTGAACCCGTGTTCTTTCGTTATGAGCGAGTGCACTTCCCGCAGGAGGGCGTTGTAAATCTCGTCGTTTTCGATCGAGGCGGACCCGCTTGTCATGATCTCGGTCCGCGAAAGCTTGAGTTCGGCGGCGAGTTTCATGAGTTCGTCTTCGTTGATCGCGACGATCGCGGATATCTGCTTCTGATCCTGCCCGAACACGACGGCATGGTCGATGTAGGCGCTCTCCTTGAGCTTCTCCTCGATCGGTTCGGGTTCGACATTTTCTCCACCCATGAGGACAATAGTGTCCTTGGCTCTGCCGACGATGATGAATTCGCCGTTTTCGGACCGGACCGCAAGATCGCCCGTGTTGAGCCAACCGTCCGGAGAGAGTACCGCCGCAGTCGCGGTGGGGTTCTTGTAGTAGCCCGACATGACCTGGGGGCCGCGCGCGAATATGACGCCTTTCTCTCCGGTTCCCGCCACCGAGCCGTCATCGCGGCGGATTTCGACTTCCGTATTGTCGAAGGGAAGCCCCGTCGTTCCAAAGGTGTTCCTGTCCACTTGCCTCGAGAGGATTCCCGGCGCGCACTCCGTCATCCCGTACGCGTTTATGAGCGTTATGCCGATGGCATTGAAGAGTTCATCCAGGTATTTGGGCAGAGAACCTGCGCCGCAGGTCGCGAGACGCAGACGCCCTCCCACCTTTTCCCTGAAAGGCTTGAAGAGGAGGCCCGCGATTCTGTGGCTGGGCCAGAGAAAGACAAAACGAAGGGAGTGCCACAAGGCGGCGAGGAGCTTCGCCGTCGCAGGGCGATCGTGCAGGGAGATGTAGCATCCCTTCAGGTAGAGCGCCGAACTCATCCACACCTGGTTGGTTTTGATGAGACCCATGACAAGGTTCCGTTTTGCGGCGGGCATTTCGCTCACTGCCTTGATAAGCTTCTGGTAGATCGATTCCCATATCCGCGGCACCGAGATCAGCACCTGGGGCTTTTCGGCCGCGAGGTCCGCGGCGAAGCGGCCTGCCGAGGAATAAACGAAGGTAAGCCCCGACGCCAGTCCGCAGTACTCGAATGCCCTTTCGTACACATGCCAGGAAGGCAGCATGACGACCGTGGTTTCCGCCTTTTCGATGTCGATCTGCAGGCGCGGCGTGTTGGCTCTGAGGTTCTGGACGAAATTCGCGTGCGAGAGCATGACACCTTTCGGATTGCCCGTCGTACCCGAGGTATAGACAATCGTCAGGAGATCGTCCGGCCTGATTTTTGCGTCCAGCTTTTCCACCAGGTCGGGCTCCTGCGACAGGATGGCTTCGCCTTCGGCCATAAGCTCGTCGTAAAAGCGTGTTTTCGACAGAAGCTGGTCGGGTACCAGTTTCCTGTCCCCCTGCTCGACGATGAATACGGATGCGCAGCGATCCCAGTCGGCGGGCTCGAATACCGTAGCGAGTTCCGCGAGCTGCTGCACGGTTTCCACGATGAGAAAGCGCGAATCCGAGTGGCGGAAAATGAACGCGACTTCCTTCGGGGCAGTATCGGAGCCCCGGGGAACGCTGACCGCTCCTAGGGCCATCAGCGCGAAATCGGTACATATCCACTCGAAACGGTTGTTGACGAAAAAACCGGCTTTATCCGCCGAGGCGACGCCTGAGGCTCCGAATCCGGCCGTCAGAACCCGTATCGTCCTGGTCAGCTGCGCGTAGCTGCGGGTTTTGGGACCCTCCCTTGTAGTCCATTTGTAGGCGATGCGTTCCGGATAACGGCGGGCCGTTTCGAAGGGCACTGAAAGGAGGGGACTTTCCATGATTACTCCCATGCGCAACTGCCGCAAATTCCGGCAGTTTTTTCAAAAATCATACGACGTATAAAAAATCTCTATTGTATAAGGATAATGGAAAACGCGGAAAAATTCTCACCCATGGGTATAATACGATGACAAAAAATAAATATATGTCATGAATCAACGCATGCCGCATGCGGAATGTTCTCTGCGGCACGCATGAGACGCATGCTATACTCCGTATCGTGCGCATCAGGACAAGATTCCTTGCCGTCCTCATGGTGGAACTCATAGGTTTTACCGCGCTGGCCGGTTTTTCCATGAGCACATTCGCCCGGATACGTTCCATGCGGAATGTCGTCGAGAACGGCATGGCCCTGGTTTCACGTTCGCGGAGGGTCTACAGCCTCCTCAAGGATGTCGTGTTCGACCTGTTCACGCCGGCATCGTACCGATCGCTTCGATCGGTCGTGCTGGCGCCGCGGTCGCTGACGACGGGGCGTGAACTTTCGCACGAAACCGGCCTGTTTCACGACGAATACTCCGCTTTCATGAACGATCCCCTCATTCCCGGCCTGCTGAATGATCCCGAGTTGAAGGAAGCCTACGAAACCGCCGCCCCACTGGCCGATCAGGCGTTCGCGAAATTCGAGGATCTGTCATTGCTGATCGAAAGACTCAGGACCTTGTATCCGAACGAAAGCGAAGATCTCTACATCCTCATCCAGGAAAGCAAGGACGAATCGCTGTATGCGGTTTTCGGCGAAATCCGCGATTCGTCTTTTTACCTCAACAATATTTTCGAGAGTTTCCTGAACCGGTTCGTACGCGGAATAGGCGAGCAGGCCGACAGGCTGGAAAGGATCGCCGTATTCACGCTCGGGGCGGCAGTGCTCCTCTTGGGCGGGATTACGGTTTTCCTGCTGTACGGCCTGAGTTCAAGCACGCTTAAGTCCATTCGTACGCTCGACGTAGCCATCGGCAAAGTGGCGGAGGGCGATTTTTCGGTACGTGTGCCTTCCACGAGCAAGGATGAACTCGGAAATCTGGCGGTGGCATTCGAAAAGCTCGCAGGCGACCTGAAGCGGAATGTCGAATCCATTCCGAGCGTGCTCAAGGATGTGAACGAAGCCTTGCCCGACGATCCGGATATGGTCACGATCCTGGCCATACTGACCGAGGCGCTTCTGCGGGAAGGAGGGGCCCAGAGCGTTTCCATGTTCATCCGCAAGAGGGAAGGGCTTGATTTCGCGGCCTGTTCCGGTTTCAGCCCGGTGGAAGGCTGGATCCCCGGAGAATTCAGGCAGACGGATTTCATATCGGAAGTCCGGAAAGGCAATTCCATATTTCTCGTGAAAGACGCGATCGCGGAAGGATTCGATCCCGTGTCCGCGGGATTCGCGCCGGGCCTGTCCTCCCTTCTTGTCGCAACGCTTCTGGCTGGCCGCAAGAAAGCGGGCTATTGCGTCTTCGCGCGCCGCGACCGCGGATTCACCGATCTCGAAGTGTCGCGCCTCAATGCGAGCGCCGATTATGCGGCGCAAGTGATAGACAATGTCGCCGCCAACGCCGCTCTCGCCGCCGGGAAGGATGCGGAATTCCAGGCCCTGCAGGCACAGATACAGCCGCACTTTCTGTACAATGTGCTGACTTCGATCATGGCCCTCAACAGAATGGGCGAATCCAGGCGGCTGGAAGAAGCCGTGATCGCGCTCAAGGAGATGCTGCACTACACGCTCGAACACGGCACCGAAGCGACCGTGGCCGAGGAATTCAAATTCCTTCAGCAGTATTGCGGCCTCCAGAAACTCAGGCATGGCGAGCGCTTCGCCTTCCTGTTCGAGGTCGAGGATGCGGTACTCGAATGCCGCATTCCGAAACTCATAGTCCAGCCCGTCGTGGAAAATGCCCTTATCCACGGCCTCGAACCCAAGCGCGGCAAAGGAACGCTAAAGGTGTCCGCCGCTCTTTCCGGCGGAGAATTGCGCATCGAAGTTGAGGATAATGGCGTCGGATGCGACCCCTCGACGCTGGAGGGCAGTGGCCCCACCGCCAAAGCGGCGGCCGCACGAGTAGGCCTGGGCAACGTCAGGCGCAGACTGGAGCTGCTCAAGCGCGATGCCAGGCTCGAGCTTTCCGGCTCTCCCGGCAAGGGATTCCTTGCAGTGATTTTCCTGCCGGTCGAAGAGGATATTCCCTCATGACAGTGATCATCGCGGACGACGAAGCTCCGGCCCGCTTTCTCCTTCGCTCGTTCCTGCTCGACGAAGGTTTCGCCCCGTCCGATATACATGAAGCGGTCGATGGCGTCGAACTGGTCGAGATGGCGGCTGCGTTGAAGCCGCGGCTGGCCCTTGTCGACATCAGGATGCCCGGGATGGACGGCTTGCAGGCGCTCGAGAAATGCGCGCCCGGCTGCCCGGAAACCGACTGGATTATCGTATCGAGTTTCACGGAATTTGATTACGCGAGAACCGCCCTCAGGCTGGGCGTCACCGAGTATCTCGTGAAGCCCGTAGACCCGGCGGAATTGCGCGCATGCCTCGCGCGGCTCAAGCTGCTGCCTTCGTCGCCGGAGCGCGATCCCGTGCTCGGACCCGTGCTCGACCGCATGGCCAAAAACTTCAACGCGGAGCTGAGTGTCGCCGATCTCGCCGACACGGTCGGATTGAGCCCCAATTACCTGTCGGCTCTTTTTCACCGGCGCATGGGAGATACCATCGTCTCCTACCTCACGCGGCTCAGGGTGAACGAAGCGCGCCGCCTCTTGCGCGAAGAGGGGCACTCGGTAGCCGACGCGGCGAGGGAAGTCGGGTATTCCGACGTCCGTCACTTTTCGAGAAAGTACAAGGAAATAGTCGGCGAATATCCTTCGGAGTCGCGCGGCAAGCCCGGATCCTGACCGCCTGTCGACCATCCTGTCCGCAGGAGAAAGCGCATGGCGAATGCGCTTTCTCCCGCGAAGATCGTAGAAGCGACCCCCCAATATCGTAGATTGGCGCCGTATCGCGTTCCGGAAAACGGACACACACTCTAAGTGTTCTCACATCACTCAAGGAGGATTTCCATGAAGAAATCGTTCCGGTTTGTCGCCATTCTGCTTGTGCTCTCACTCGTGACCGTAGGCGCAGCCTTCGGCCAGCAGAAGATCCGCATCGCCATGGTCGTCAAAGGCCTCGGCAACGGATTCTTCGAAGCATGCCGCGACGGCGGACTCGAAGCCGCCAAAGAACTCGGCAATGTCGAGCTGATTTTCCAGGGCCCCGCCACTCCGACGGCCGAAGGTCAGATCGAGATCATCGACAGCCTGATAGCCCAGAAAGTCGACGCGATCGCGATCTCCGCGAACGACCGCGATGCGCTCGTTCCCATCACCAAGAAGGCGATGAAAGCGGGCATCAAAGTCATTTCCTTCGATTCAGGCGTCGCCCAGGACGGACGCATGGTCGACCTCGTGCCCTCCAAGGAAGAGCTCATCGGCCGCCAGCAGGTACAGCTGATCGCCGAACTCGTCGGCAAAAAGGGCGAAATCGCCGTTCTCTCCGCCACCAGCCAGGCCACGAACCAGAATTCCTGGATCGGCTGGATGAAGGAAGAGCTCAAGAAACCCGAGTATTCCCAGATGAAGCTCGTGTCCGTCGTCTACGGCGACGACCTTTCCGACAAGTCTTATCGCGAAGCGCTCGGACTCTTCGAATCCTATCCCAACCTCCGGGGCATCATTTCCCCGACCACCGTCGGCGTCGCCGCCGCGGGCAAGGCGATCGAGGACAAGGGTCTGAAGGGCAAAGTCGAACTCACCGGTCTCGGCCTTCCCTCCGAAATGAAGTACTACGTCGAGAAAGACATCTGCAGGAAATTCGCCCTGTGGAACCCGATCGACTTAGGCTACTCCGCCACCTATATCGCCTATTCCCTCGTGAAGGGACAGGTGAAGGGCAATGAAGGCGACGTGGTCAAGGCCGGACGCATGGGCAACATCGCCATCGGCAAGGACGGCAATGCGGTCATGGGCGTTCCCTTCGTATTCACCAAGGAAAACGTGGCCAAGTTCGCCACAATGTTCTGATTTCCTGTTTTCGGCCGCCGCTGTCGCCGCTACCGCGGCGGCGGCGGCCGGACAACCCCGCCGGACGATCCCGCCGGGCGGGGCTGTCCGGCGGGACTTGTCTGATGTGCATTTCCCTGAACAATTCCAAGGAGTGTCCACGGTGGACGATTACATTCTCGAGATAAAGGGCGTCTCGAAGTATTTTCCCGGCATAAAGGCACTCGATGCGGTCGATCTGTCCGTCAGGCCGGGCGAAGTACATGCCCTTATCGGCGAAAACGGGGCCGGGAAATCCACGCTCGTCAAGGTGCTGACCGGACTCTACAAACCCACCGCGGGAAGCATTCTTTTCCAGGGCAAGGAACGCCATTTTGCGGGAACCGTACAGGCGCAGGAAGCGGGTATCGTAGCGATTCACCAGGAACCGGTTATGTTTCCCGACCTGTCGGTGACGGAAAACGTCTTTACCGGGCATCTGCTGAAAAAACGCAAGACCGGCCTGCTCGACTGGCCGGAGATGCGTCGCATAACGCTGGAACTGCTTGCGCGCGTGGAACTCGACATCAACCCCGACAGGATGGTCTCGGAGCTTTCTGTCGCGCAGCGCCACATGGTCGGAATAACCCGCGCGCTTTCCATGAATGCTTCGCTCCTCATAATGGACGAACCGACGAGCGCGCTTTCCATACGGGAAACCGAGGATCTTTTCAAGATCATCCGGCAGCTCAAGGCTTCCGGTACGGCGATCCTTTTCATATCCCACAAATTCGATGAACTTTTCGCGGTATCGGATTCCTATACGGTACTGCGGGACGGCCGCCTCGTGGGTTCCGGTTCCATAAAGGACGCGACCATAGATTCCCTGGTCCGGCTGATGGCCGGTCGGAGCCTCGACCGCATGTTCCCTAAGCGCGTGGCTGCGATAGGGCCCGAGATTTTTTCGGCGAAAGGCCTATCGTCCGGACGCAGCTTTAGAAATGTTTCCTTCAATCTCCGGAAGGGCGAGATACTCGGTTTCTTCGGCCTCGTGGGAGCGGGCAGGAGCGAAGTCATGAAAGCGCTTCTCGGCCTCGATCCGCTGGATTCGGGTGAACTCGTGCTGGACGGCCGCAGGGTGCGGTTCGCCGATCCCTGCAAGGCGCTGGCGATGGGCGTCGCCTATGTGCCCGAAGACCGGCAGGGGCAGGGGCTTGTGCTTCCCATGACGATCGCCGACAACATCTGCCTCCCGCAGACGGCCACGATGGCCAGAGCGGGTTTTGTGGCGCGTTCCAAAGAAGCCGAACTGGCGAAGGAATACGGTACCAAGATGGAAATCCGCGCGGCGGGCTGGAACACCGAAGCCATGAATCTGTCGGGCGGCAACCAGCAGAAGGTCGTTCTGGCCAAATGGCTGGCTACGAAACCGCGCATCCTGATTCTCGACGAACCCACCAAGGGGATCGACGTCGGTACCAAGGCCGCCGTGCACGAATTCATGTCCACGCTGGCGGGAGAGGGAATGGCGATCATCATGGTTTCCTCCGAGCTTCCCGAGATCATGGGTATGTCGGACCGCATCGTAGTCATGCATGAGGGAAGCATCGCGGCCGTAATGGACCGCGCCGCCGCGACCGAGGAGAGCGTCCTTAAAGTCGCCACAGGGGCTTCCACAGGGGGAGCGGCCGCATGAATCCGAACACGAACACATCGGGCAAGCCGGGCGCAGCCAACGGCTCTCTGTCCAGAAACATTCTGAAGCGCAGGGAAACGACGCTGCTCCTGCTCGTCCTCGTCCTGACCGCGGGCGTAGCCTTGCGGGCGCCCGGGTTCGTGGCTCCCAAGAGCCTCCTGAACGTCGTCACCGACTCCTGCATCCTTTTCATAGTGTCGATCGGGCAGTTCCTCGTGATCCTCATCGGGGGAATCGATCTTTCGATCGGTTCGACGATGGCCCTGGTCGGTATGGGCACGGCCATGCTGAACCAGGCCAATCCTGCCATTCCCGCCTGGATTTTCATACCCATGAGCCTGATTTTCGGCGCGGTGCTGGGCCTCATAAACGGCGGCCTGGTGGGCTATGGAAAGCTTCCTCCCATCATCGCCACGCTCGGGACGCAGAGCGCGTATCGAGGCATCGTGTTCCTGCTTTCCAAGGGGCAATGGGTCACCGCCAACGAAATGACCGAAGGGTTCCGCAAGATTCCCGAAGGCCGTTTCATCGGAATGCCCTATATGTTCTGGGCCGCCTTCGTGGTGGGAATAATCGCGCTCGTGTTCATGAGGTATACGCGATCGGGGCGTGACATCTATGCCATCGGCGGCAACAAGACCGCGGCCCTGTTCGCGGGGGTGAGCGAACGCAAGGTGGATCTCGTCGCCTTTACCGTGTCGGCGGCGCTGGCGGGGCTGGCGGGCCTGCTGTACGTGTCGCGCTACGGTATCGCGCAGAATGAAACGGCGAGCGGTTTCGAGCTGCAGGCGGTGGCCACCAACGTCCTGGGCGGCGTGAATATCGCAGGCGGCGCCGGGACTGTTCTGGGTGTGCTTCTGGGAACGCTGTTCCTCGGCGTGGTCAACAATGCCCTTCCCGTGTTGCGGATGTCGCCCTTTCTGCAGATGGTCATACAGGGCTTCATCATTCTCGCTGCCATCGTCGCCAACAGGCTGATGGACAAGCGAAGACAGCGGCGCGCCGAAGGAAGGGGCAGGCCATGAACGACCACAACACTGGGTTTGTCGACGAAGCCCGCCTTACGAAAATGAGTCCCGCACGAAGGGTGGCCGATTTCCTCCTTCGATGGGAGATGATGCTGTTCTTCATTTTCATCATTGTCTTCGTGGTCAATTCGCTCCTCAGCCCCTATTTCCTGGATCCGTTCAATCTTTTCGACGCGACCTTCAACTTCATGGAAAAGGCCGTAATGGCCATGCCCATGATGTTCGTAATCCTGCTGGGCGACATCGATATCTCGGTCGCTTCCATCATTTCGCTCTCGAGCCTCTTTATGGGAATGGCGAGCGAAGCCGGGGCGGGACCATGGATGCTGGTGCTGATCGGCCTCGCGGTCGGCCTGGCGGCCGGGTTGTTCAACGGCTTCCTGATCACGAAGCTGGACATTCCCTCCATCGCGGTCACGCTCGGTTCGATGTCCCTGTTCAGGGGAATAGCCAATGCGGTCCTCGGCGACAGGGCATACACGAAATATCCCGAAAGCTTCGCCTATTTCGGCCAGGGCTATCTGGGAGAGAGCATCGTACCATTCCAGATTCTGGTGTTCCTGGTTCTGGCCCTCATCGCGGGATTGATCCTGAACAGGACGGTGTACGGACGGCATGTGTACGCGGTCGGCAACAACAAAACGGCCGCCCGGTTCTCCGGCGTTCCCGTGGAGCGGGTCAGACTCATCGCTTTCGCAGCCAACGGACTCGCCGCGGGACTCGCCGCGATTCTTCTCACGTCCCGCATCGGTTCGACGCGCCCCAATATCGCCTCCGGCTGGGAGACCGATGTCATCGCCATCGTGGTGTTGGGCGGCGTATCGATTACCGGGGGAAAAGGCAACATTTTCGGTGTCATCATTTCGATTTTCCTGCTGGGGTATCTTAAATTCGGTATGGGCGTCATGAACGTGCCGGGCAAGGTCATGAACATCATCACGGGCGTTCTCCTTGTGGTCGCGATCCTGTTGCCCAAGTTCACCGACAGCCTGCGGGCCAGACTGCGCGCAGGGAACGCCAAAACCAGGGTACGGGACGGAGCGAAAGAATGAAATCGAACCTATCGGACTACAGACTCGCCGCGGAACGCTATGCGGAACTCGGCGTCGACACGGAAGCGGCGCTCGATGCGGCGACATCCTTGCCCATTTCAGTGCACTGCTGGCAGGGCGACGATGTCGGCGGCTTCGAACGCGCGGGAGCTACGCTGGCAGGCGGCGGCATTCAGGTAACCGGAAATTTCCCCGGCAAAGCCCGGACCGTCGACGAATTGCGTTCCGATATCGACGAAGTGCGAAACCTGGTGCCGGGAACCTTGCGGCTTTCCCTTCATGCGATATACGGCGAGTTCGGCGGCCGTCATGTGGATCGCGACGCGCTCGAGCCTGAGCATTTTTCGGGCTGGATTCAGTGGGCCAAGGAGCGGAGTCTGCCGCTCGATTTCAATGCGACATTGTTCTCCCACCCCCTGGCGGCGGACGGCTGGACGCTCAGCCATCCCGATCCGGCGGTCCGCCGGTTCTGGATCGAGCATGTGAAGCGCGCGCGCCGCGTCGCGTCCGCAATGGGCGCGGCGCAAGGGTCTCCGTGCGTGAACAATACCTGGATTCCCGACGGCTCCAAGGACAGGACAGTGTCGCGGCATGCAAGCCGGGCCGCTCTTGTCGAGTCGCTGGACGCCGTTTTTTCTGAAAAGCTGCCGGTCGCACTCGTGGAAGATTCAGTGGAAGGCAAGCTTTTCGGCATCGGCGCCGAATACTTTACGCCCGGCTCGCACGATTTCTATCTGGGCTACGCGGCCACAAGAAAGATTTTTCTGACGATGGACATGGGACATTTCCATCCGACGGAAAGCGTGGCCGACAAACTTTCGGCCGTCCTGCCCTTCGTGCCAGGCGTGCTGCTTCACCTTTCCAGGCCGGTCCGCTGGGATTCCGACCACGTCCTCATCATGAGCGACGAACTTTCGGACCTTGCGTGCGAAGTGGTCAGGTCCGGTGCCCTGGACCGCATCCGCGTGGGACTCGATTATTTCGACGCATCCATAAACCGGATCGGCGCCTGGAGCGTGGGAGCCCGATCGGCGCGCAAAGCCTTCCTCAACGCATACTTGGAGCCTGCCCGGCTGCTCGGGGAAGCGGAAGCGCGCGGCGACGGTTTCGCCAGGCTCGCGCTGTTCGAGGAAGCGCAGAGCATGCCCCGCCATGCGGTCTGGGAAGAACTGTGCCGCCGCACCGAAACGCCGGCCGACAGGGATCTTTACGCGCGGGTCGCTGGCTACACATCGTCGGCGCTTTCGGGGAGGGTCTGAATCGTGGTCCTAACCCCCGAGAGCCGGATTTCGCAATTCGCTGTGCTTGCGCCTCTGGTGGCTCTTTCCAGGCGTTATGGTTCCGACCCCGACTGGGTGCTTGCAGGCGGCGGAAATACATCGTTCAAGACTTCCGACAGGCTCTACGTCAAGGCTTCCGGTTTTGCGCTCGCGACCATAGGCGAAGACGGATTCTGTGCCATGGACCGCGGCCGGCTGGATGCGATCTGGCGTAAAACATACCCCGACGATCGCGCAGCAAGGGAAAAAGCCGCCCTGGCCGATCTTATGGATGGGCGTCTGCCCGGTGAAACCAAACGCCCTTCGGTCGAAACGCTGCTGCATGGATTCTTTCCCCAGGCATATGTCGTCCACACACATCCGGCCCTCGTTAACGGACTGACCTGCGGGCGTAACGGGGAGAGCGCCTTCCAGAGGCTTTTCGCCCGCGACGGCATCTGGGTGCCACTGGTCGATCCGGGCTACGTGCTGGCCAGGACGGTCCGGGGGATCTTCGAAGCTTTTGTGGCGGAGCAGGGAAAAGTTCCTTCGTTTATGTTCATGCAGAATCATGGCCTGCTTGTCGCAGGCGACAGCCCCGAGGAAATCGTTTCGATTTCCGGTCGTATCGTCGCAGTGCTGCGCGCGGAGCTTTCGAAACTCGGTGTTGCCCCGCCCGATTTCGAGCCCCTCCCTCCGGATTCCGATCTTGTCGGAGGCTTCGAACGCGAATTGCGCGCGATTGCCGACGGGCCAGTGGCTATCGTGCATCGCTCGAATCGGGCGGTGCTCCGTTTTGCGGCTTCGGCCGCGGATTTCGCGCCGATCGCCGCGCCCTTCAGCCCTGATCAGATCGTCTATGCCGGCCATGAATACTTGCGTGTCGATGGCGCAAAAAATCTGGCCGACGGCTGGGCCGCCTATGTGGGGCGGAACGGGACGGCTCCGCGAGTGGTGCTTGGCAAGGACCTCGGAGCGTTCGCCATCGCCGTCGAATCGGGCGCAAACGATGCCAAAAACGGGGCACTTGCGGCGGCCGAGCGGATAATGTCGCTATTTCTTGATTCATGCAAAGTGGCGGGTTTTTCCGCTGGCTTCGGCGGACCGCTGCACATGACTCCCGATTCGGTCGCTTTTATCCGCAATTGGGAAGTCGAACAATATCGCTCGTCCCTGACATCCGGGCGATGAAAATCCGGTTGCACGGCCGGAACAGCGGAAAGGGCGAAATAGGGGCAAGGCAGGAAATCATGGAAAGAGCGGCATTCAAAATGAAGCTGAAACCCGGATGCGAAGAAGAATACAAGCGGAGGCACGATGCGCTCTGGCCCGAGATGACGATCGAACTGCAAGCGGCGGGTATTTCCGATTATTCGATTTTTCTCGACCGCGAAACGCTCACTCTGTACGGCGTGCAGAAAAAAGCCGACAGCACGAGCGGCAGCAAGCTGCCGGACAGTCCTGTTGTGCGGCGCTGGTGGAGCTATATGAAAGACATCATGGATACGAATCCGGACAATTCCCCGGTATCGACGCCGCTCGACGAGGTGTTCCACCTGGATTGACGCGACATTTCTTTGCGCCCGTTTTTCTGCTGAATGAAACGGCGGGACCGTCATGGCATTCACCATAACAGTCCCGCCGCCTTTATGTGCCGGGCGTATCGGAACGCGGATCAGCCCTTGAAATACCTGGTGGCGTTGCGGGAAAGAAGCCCTTCGAGAGCCGCCGCGGGTGCGCCGAGCTTTCCGAGTACGATCATCGCCGCAATGATATAGGGTTTATAGGAGGCTTCGCGGTAGGTGTCGTCACGGTAGCGGTCGAAAACCGAAGCCGCCACCTCGCCCGCCTTGCAGGATACATCGGTGATGTCCGCCGGCAGACAGTGCATGTACAGCCCCTTGCCGCCCTTGGTCAGCTTCATTTTTTCTTCCGTGCATTCCCAGTCCGTGAACTTCGCGTTGTTGGCGAGGCAGGATTTTTCGAGTTCCTTGAGGCCCGCGGAATCGCCTGCATGCAGGAGGGGCACTCTTTTCAGCATGACGTCGTAGGGCGCCCAACTCTTGGGATAGACGATGTCCGCATCCCGGAAGGCTTCGTCCATCGAGTTGGTGTGCATGAATCCGCCTCCCGTAGCGCCTGCCTGCTTTTTGGAATATTCGACGATTTCGGGGACGAGGTCATAGCCTTCGGGATGCGCGAGCGCGATTTCCATGCCGAACCGGCTTGCGAGACCGATCACGCCCTGAGGGACCGAAAGCGGTTTTCCGTAAGAAGGGGAGTAAGCCCAGGTCATGGCGATCTTTTTGCCCTTGAGCTTGTCGATCCCGCCGAAATGATGGGCCAGGTGGAGAATATCGGCCATCGCCTGCGTGGGGTGGTCCAAATCCGACTGGAGGTTGACGATCGTCGGCCTGTCGGGAAGCACGCCGGCCGCGACGCCGTCATCGAGGGATTTTGCGAATTCACGCTGGTATTTGTCGCCCTCGCCCAGGTAGATATCATCGCGGATACCAATGGCTTCGGTGAGGAAACTGATCATATTGGCCGTTTCACGTACGGTTTCGCCGTGCGCAATCTGGCTCTTGCCCTCGTCCAGATCCTGGACGTAAAGACCTAAGAGGTCGCAGGCACTGGCGAAGGAAAAGCGCGTCCTGGTCGAATTATCGCGGAAGTTGGAAACCGCGATGCCCGAGTCCCAAAGCCGCGGGCTGATGTTGAGTGTGCGCATCTCGCGCAGAATGTCGGCCACAAGGAAGGTGGCGTCGATTTCGTCGCGGGTCTTTTCCCAGGTGAGGAAAAAGTCCTTCCCCTTCATGTCGATTTTCTTGGTCTTGAGTTCTGCGATCAGCCTGGCGATTCCATTCCGGTCCATCTCATTCCTCCGATGATTGGCATCGTATTTGCCACATTCTAGCCTAAAACGGCCGTGGCCGGGAACTGTCCCGATCCGTGGCCGCGCAGGTCTCGCAGGGGGGGGCGCCGCCTGCGGTCTTTAATCGTCCGAGAGGCATATGCGGACAATCACGAAAAAGGGAAACGTCAGTCGTCTGTCTCCCGTTCGGCCTTGGCGATCGCGGCATAGAACCGTTCGAGCAGGGTTTCGCCTTCATTTTTATACTGGCGGCCGATGAATTCGCGGGCGGCGGGTATCGTCGCGTCCCGGAACTGTTTTAATTCCGAAGCGCCGGGCACAAATACTCTCATCCTGGAGGATAGTGCGGAAAGGCCCTTGTCCGAAGCGTCGATGAGCCGGGACATGCCGCGTCCCGCTATGATGGCCGTTTGGGCCGCCTCGTCCACAATCCGCCGCTCTCCGGGCGTGAGGCCCGCGTAGAATTTCGGGTTCATGATCCAGATATAGGGCGAGTAAAGAAGGTCGAGCAGCGTGATATAGCCTTGGACTTCCTGGAATTTCGCCATAGAGATGATGGATACGGGGTTCATCTGCCCGTCGGCGACGCCGGTTTGCAATGCGGCATACACTTCGGCCCAGGCGACCGTTACCGGCAGGGCGCCCAGAGAACGCACGATATTCTGGTGAAGCGGCAGGGACATAGTGCGAATTTTCAAACCCTTGAGATCACCTGGATTCCGGATCTGCCGCCTGGAGTTGGTGATCGCGAAAAAACCGCCCGATTCGCCGAATCCCAGCACTTTGAATCCCGCTTTTTTTTCGATATCCGCGGCCAACTCCCTGCCGAAGCTGCCGTCGTATACGCGGTACGCCACTTCGTAGGACTGGAAGGCGAAGGGCATGGCGGTGATGTCGATAAGCGGATAATAGGGCGCAAGCCCGCCTGTCGTGGTGATGAAAGAGTGCACGATGCCCGATTTGACCTGGGTCATGGTTTCGATTTCATTGCCGAGCGAACCGTCCGCGTAAATCTCGACCTGAATGGTTCCATGGGAATATTTTTCGACTTCCTGCTTGAAGACCGAAGCCATGGCTGCGGAGGGAATGTCGAATGGACGCTGCGGATTCAGATGCGCAAGCTTGAGGATTGTCTGGGCGGATACCGCGGAAGCGCCGAAGGAAGCGAGAACGAACAGGGAAAAGGCGAACGCAAACGCAGGTCTTGTCACGGGCGGACCTCCGGGGCGGATACCAATGCGTCAGCCGAAAACCAATCCTGGACCAATCCTAGAATAATCCTAGGCCGGCGCGCCGCCCGAGTCAAGAAAAACCGGCCGCGGCCGAATGCGCCCGCAGCCGGTTCTGACCGCTGCGGGCCGTTCCGAAGTCCTTTTCTACAGGTGTCCGAGAGCCTTCAGGACGCGCTCCGGCGTGAATGGCCACTCGCGGAGCCAGGCTCCCGATGCATCGTGAATGGCGATGGAAATGGCCGGCGCGGCGCCATTCACCGATATTTCCGATACGCTCTTGGCGCCGAAGGGGCCGACCTCGTCCTCGACCGGCATCAGCTCGACATGGAGATCGGCCGGAACCTCCCTGATCGTGGGGATTTTGTAGTCCGTGAAATTCGGATTGAGGCAACGACCTTTTTCGTCGTAGATCATCTCTTCCCAAAGCGAATGGCCTACCGATTTCAGGATGGCTCCGTAGACTTGTCCCAGCGCGAGTGAGGGATTTATGGGAGTGCCGCAGTCCTGGTACGCATGAAAGCGCCTCAATACCACGTCGCCTGTGCGGATATTCACCGCGACTTCGGCGAAATGGGCCCCGTAGGGGAATGCCGCATGATCGGTCTTGAAACTGCCGAAGCCCACGAGTTCGCCGTGGTGCTCGCCCTGGACCGACAGATGTCCAAGCTCCGCAAGGCTTATCTCGCCCTTGCGCCCGACCACGCGACCCCGGGGTTCGATACGCAAGAATTCCGCCGCTTCGCCCAGAATGCCGGCGGCCGTTTCCAGCACCTTCCTGCGCAGGTCTTCCGCCGCGCGAAGCGCGGCGTTGCCCGAGAAGTAGGTGCCCGAGGATGCATAGGCGCCCTTGTCGAAGGGTGTGATGTCCGTATCGCCCGAGATGACGGAGACATCTTCCATATCCAGGCCGAGGAGTTCGGCCGCGGTCTTGGCGGTGACAGTGTCGAGGCCCGTGCCGAGGTCGGCTCCACCGGAGAGTACGAGGAGACTGCCGTCGGCGAGAAGGCGGATTTCCGCATTGGCGGCGTCGAGTCCGGGAAGGCCCGATCCCTGCTGGATTATCACCGCGCCGCGGCCGATGCGCCAATCCGGGCCGGGTGCGGCGGGTTTCGGCTTTTCCCAGCCGAAGGCCTCGCGGCCACGCGCAATCATGTCGCCGAGGCCGCATTCACCCAGGGTCACGGCTGCGCCTTCGCGGCCTTCGCCCAGGGAACGCAGTATCTCGATGCGGGCACCGGAGCGGACTCTGTTTTTTTCGATGAGGTCGAGCTGGTCCATGCCGAGCGCCTCGGCCAGTTCGGCCAGAGCGGTCTGCAGGGCGAAGGAGCCTTTCGGGGCGCCATATCCCTGGTATGCGCCCGCAGGCGAGAGATTGGTGTAGTAGGACTTTACCTCGAACCGCGCGTTTTCGCAGAGCAGCAGAGGCAGACTCTTCGAAATCGCGTTCATGGGAACGGTCAGGCAATGCTGGCCATAGGGGCCCGTGTCGGCGTCGAGCTGCATCAGGATCGCGGTCAGCGTTCCGTCGCGGCGGGCGCCAAGCTTCACGGTGATTTCCATGAGGTGGCGCGTGCGGCTCGCGATGAATTCCTGTTCGCGATCGTAGCGGAAGAGGACGGACCGGCCGGTGGTCCACGCGAGGTAGCCGGCCAGATCCTCGACGACGATGTCCTGCTTGGCGCCGAAACCGCCGCCGACCCGTTCTTTGATGACGCGGACCTTGTGTTCGGGTATGCCGATGATGCGCGACACGATGCGCCTGACGTGCCAGGGCACCTGTGTCGAAGCATGCAGGACCAGGCGCCCCCCCTCGACCTTGGCGTATACGGAATGCGGTTCCATGGGCGTGCATTGCACGCGGTTGGCCTTGTAGCGGCGCTCTATCACCAGGTCGGCCTCTTTGAAGCCGCGTTCGATGTCGCCTATGCCGCCCGATGCCGATGCCGCCAGGTTGCGGTGCGGGTCGGCATGCAAGGGGAACTGGTAGATGATGGGATCGTCGCGCCCGTCGCCTTCGTTGGTGGCGCCTTCGGGAGCCGAACCCGCGACGTAGGACACTTCGCCCGAATGAACGATCGGAGCGTCCGGGGCCTTGGCGTCGGCGATCGACAGGACGGGTTTCAGGATCTCGTACTCGACCCTGATCGTCGCGCAGGCGGCGCGCGCGATTTCCGGCGTTTCGGCCAGGACGGCCGCTACGCGGTCGCCTACGTGGCGTACCTTGCGCGGGAACATGCGCTGGTCGTGGGGTGAAGGCTCGGGGAAGCCCTGGCCGGCCGTCGTGTAGACTTTGTCCGGGCAGTTGAAGGCGCTCAAGACCGCGACGACGCCGGGCATCGCCTCGGCGTCGGTCGTATCGACCGACTTCACCCAGGCGTGGGCGTGGGGGCTCTGAAGAATCCGCAGGTGACAGGCGTCGGATTCGACGCGGTCCTCGACGAAGGCGCGGTTGCCCCGGGCGAGCCAGACGGCGTCCACTTTCTCGCGGTCCTTGCCGATGTGGCGCAGGTCGGGCTTGAATTCGGGGCCGGCGGGGGCCGGGGCGGCCGGATCGACGAGACGGGCCG
>Ga0209340_1000947_pt1 | contig 24431 bp, 18 predicted proteins | sample EPASupsiteSAE323_FD_187266 | JGI IMG/M metagenome (GOLD analysis project Ga0209340, IMG submission 187266) | Bioremediated contaminated groundwater from EPA Superfund site, New Mexico - Sample SAE3-23 (SPAdes) (version 2) | ecosystem: Environmental > Aquatic > Deep subsurface > Groundwater >... | reverse complement strand
AGGTGAGCAACGGGCTTAACGATCTGTATTTTAACGACCCCTTCTTCCGGCAGTTTTTCGGCAACCGGATCCAACAGGCCCCTCAATACGAAACCGGTATCGGTACCGGGTTCATAATCTCCCAGGACGGCTATATCCTGACCAATCAGCATGTGATAGACGGAGCCGACCAGATAGCCGTCAAACTGTCCGGCAGCAGTAAAGGCGTCAGTGCCCGTCTGGTCGGTCAGGATTACGAACTTGATCTGGCGGTATTAAAGATAGACGGTAATTCCTATTCCACGCTGCCGCTGGGTGATTCAGACAAGATGCGGGTGGGCGATTTTGTGGTAGCTATCGGTGAACCTTACGGCCTGGACAATACGGTAACTACCGGAGTAGTATCGGCCAAGGGCCGTCCGGTAACCATTCAGGACCGTAATTATAAAAATCTGATCCAAACCGATGCCGCCATCAATCCCGGCAATAGCGGCGGGCCACTGCTCAATCTCTCCGGCCAGGTAATCGGCATCAATACCGCGGTCAATGAAAGCGCTCAGGGCATCGGCTTTGCTATTCCCATAAACACCGCTAAGGGAGTTCTCCAGGACTTAATGAACGGTCAAAAGGTAGTACGACCCTACATGGGCATTAGTATGAGCGATCTAAATGATAGTATAATCCAGCAATTGGGCTTAGCGGCCAATACCAAGGGGGTTTTAATCCTGCAAATCGCCTCGGGCAGCCCGGCAGCCAATGCGGGATTAAAGTCCATGGATATCATTACCCAGATTGACGGGAAATCCATAACTCTATCCAGCGAGGTCCAGACCCTGGTTGAAAAAAGTAAAGTCGGACAAAAGCTCGCGGTTAATGTTCTGCGCCAGGGTAAGGCGCTCAACCTAAACGTGACCCTGCAGGCCAAGCCATAGTTAGCCTATATCAGGGACCATAGTCGAATATAATAAAGTAATAAGCAGGATATTGACTATCCGATGGCGAAATATATGTATGAAATTCCACAAGAGCTGTTAAAATCGGGGGAGTTTAATGTCCAGTATACTTGTTGTTGATGATTCCGCTATTGCCAGGCGCAACCTGAGGACGATTCTGACCAAGGCCGGTCATATCATTGTATCGGAGGCCGAAAACGGGATGCAGGGATACCGCGAGTATGCCATGCACCAGCCAGATTTGGTTACCATGGATATAACCATGCCGGTAATGGATGGCGTAGCCGCTGTACAAAAGATTGTCGGCGACTATCCCGATGCAAAAATAATTGTTATAAGCGCTATTGATCAAAAACCGATGGTCATGAAGGCAGTTGCGGCGGGAGCCAAACACTATATACTCAAGCCTTTCCAGCCCGAGAAGGTCATTGCCGCCGTAAACCTGGTATTAGGCAAGACACCGGGTAAGGTGCAGGCGGCGGTTGGTTTTCAGAGCAGAGCAGGCTCAGCGGTTCCGGTCGAAGACACCGAACCGTTCCGTATAGAAAATCGTAATGGGGCCTATGTGGTTATGATCAGCCAGTATTTTGTCAGTGATCATCTGCCGGTGCTAATTTCCCAGACCAATCCACTGTTAGAAGCCAAGCCTCTGCGCATGATCTTTGACTTCGGCAATATCGAGATCCGGGACTCCACTCTAGTTACCCGACTGGCCCAGTTAATCAATTCCGTTAAGAATGCCGGCGGACTGGTCCTGGCCAAGACCGCCGACCAACGCTTCGCTTCCTTCTTGAGTAGTCAGGGGATCGACGTCAACTAAAATTACCAAAAATAAAGCCAGGGTGACTAATGCCCTGGCTTTGTTGTTTTTGGCGAGCTCCGATGCCCGTCATCTGATCGTGTAGTTACTGAGATAGTACCATAAAACAATTAGGGTGGGCACTACCCCGGCGGCGGTTCCCGCCAGCATATTGCCGACGGTGTGACGATCTTGCCGGATCCGCGCCCAAAATACCAGGGGCAGCAGCAAGAAGAGATACCATAGCCTGCCTCCGGTAACTACGGCCATAAAGGTTATCGGTCCGGACAATCCACAGGCGTGACCACTCGCTTTGTAACGAAACACCACATTGATTGATGCCAGGGTACCGCCGGAAAACAGATAGCCCCAGAAGAGACCCTGTATCAACCAGGGTGCCCCCCAATACTGACCCACAATCACTCCCGCTATGTAACCAAGAATCGAAAGCACAAAGGCCAGTTTCCGTTGACCATCTCTTCCCTGCTCCTTTATCCTGGGTATCAACCAACTCAGCGGATAAGCCAGGGCCGGAACTACCGCCAACAGTCCCAGTGTAATGAGATACCAATACAGATTAAACCCGCCTATACCGCCTTTGAGCCAGAGCCAGGAAACAACCATCAATACAAATAGTGGCGGTATGGTAGCTATTCCGATTACCTTAGCCGCTTTGTCAGGCATAAATTACCCCCGAAACTTTTTCAACAGACGATTGAAAAGCTTATATTTTTACAGAATATGCTTCTGCCCAATTTTAATACGTTATGCTCTATTCGACAAGGGCATTTAGCGCGGCATCTTCCGCCTTGCTCAGCTCGTTTTCAGCCCAGAAATCAACGGAAACTTTTGCTTGCTTTTGCCCGGATTTGTGATTATAATTTCAACCAGAAAGGTAACCGAGAGGCATCTTCTGATCGGTTTACCGCACAACCTGTTAACCCTGATAGAATGGTAGTTACTTATTTAGAGGGGTAAGGACATAAACGCTTTTGGTGATTATGCCGCTTGCCCGCTCAGGACAGGCGGCTTTTGATTGGAAAGGAGATGGGTATGGATTCCAAGCGACTCGGAGTGATAGGGATTGTGATAGAGGACCGTGAAGCGGTGGCGCGGGTCAATCATATACTGCATGAACATGCCGGTATGATGGTAGGGCGCATGGGCATCCCCTACCGGGAAAAAGAGATTTCGGTGATATCATTGATCGTAGACGGCACCACCGATGAATTGGGTTCCCTGACTGGAAAACTGGGTAAGATCCCCCACGTTACCGTGAAAAGCGTCCTGACCAAAACCCCATAGAAATGGATAAGACCAGTTGAAACATTTGAATAGGTTTACGGCCCTGATAATGAGGTTTTCGCACTGATTTAAAGGGGAGCAAGAATAAATGATGAATCTTTGATGACCGCTTGCTCCTGATCGGGGCAGGCGGTTTTTTAGTTGAGTGAATTGATCGTTAAACATAATTAAGGAGGATGATCTTATGGAAAGCCTGGCAGTGAAACAATGGATGGACAGCGTGATCAAACCTGAACAGATCGAGAAGTACTACAACCACGGCAAGGATTTTATCGATGAGCCCTTTATCCAGGAAACCCTCTTGAAAAACCAGCAGCCGGACCAGACCCGCATCCGGGAGATCATAGCCAAGTCGCTGGAACTGCAGCGTCTGGATTTCGATGAGACCGCCGCCCTCTTGAATTGCACCGATGAGGACCTCTGGCAGGAGATGTATGCCACCGGGCTGCAGATCAAGCACAAGGTCTACGGCCGCCGCATCGTTTTCTTCGCCCCCCTTTATGTCAGCAACAACTGCGTAAATAGCTGCGTTTACTGCGGCTACCGCCACGAGAATAAGGAGACCATCCGCCATCAATTGACCATGCCGGAACTGGAGGCGGAGATCAAGGCCCTGGTGGCCAAGGGCCACAAGCGGCTGATTATGGTTTACGGCGAACATCCCAGTTCGGATGTTCACTATATCGCGGAAACCCTCAAGGTCGCCTATGCCACCAAGCTGGGCAACGGTGAGATTCGCCGGGTCAATGTCAACGCCGCCCCCATGTCCATTGAAGACCTGAAAATCCTTCGTGATGTAGGCATCGGCACCTTCCAGGTCTTCCAGGAAACCTATCACCATGCCACCTATAAGAAGATGCATCCCCGCGGATTGAAGGCTAACATGGGCTGGCGGCTCTACGCCTCACACCGGGCCATGGACGCCGGGGTGGACGATGTGGGCATCGGCGCCCTGTTCGGCTTGGCCGACTGGAAGTTCGAAGTTATGGGCCTCTTGGCTCATACCATTGATCTGGAGGAGAAGTTCGGCGGGGTAGGTCCGCACACCATATCCTTCCCCCGCATGCAGCCGGCGGTGAATACCCCCTTCGCGCAGAAGAGTCCTAATTTGGTGGACAATGATACCTTCAAGAAGCTAGTCACCGTTATTCGCCTGTCGGTTCCCTATACCGGCATGATCCTGACCGCCCGGGAAACCGCTGAGGTACGCAATGACGTCATCAATGTTGGCTGCACCCAAATTGATGCCGACTCCAATATCGGGATCGGGGCGTACAGCAAGGACAAGGTGGAAACCAACAGCCAGCAATTTATGTTGGGCGATCAGCGCAGCCTGGATGAGGCCATTCGCGACATGGCCAAAATGGGTTATATAACCTCCTTCTGCACCGCCGACTATCGCTGCGGCCGCACCGGCGGGTGTTTTATGGGCATCGCCAAGAAGGGTAATATTCATAATTTATGTCAGCCCAATGCCATACTCACCTTCAAAGAATACCTGCTGGATTATGCCAGTGAAGAAACCCGTAAGGAAGCCGCTTATCTGATCGATAAGGAATTCGCGGCCCTGCCCAACGAAAATATCAAGCAAACGGTCCAGGCCATGCTGGAGCGGATTGAAGCAGGTGAACGCGACCTCTTTCTATAGGAGATGAGCGATATGTCGGATTTACAATTATTATTCAATGCTGACCAGGGCCAAGATAAAGCAGATATCATCCCTTCCCTGGACCTATTACTGAAACAGACCTACCCGGGGCTGCAGACGCGCTGGTCTCGGGTCTATGGCCGGCGGCGCTGGGCACATATCTATGGAAGCACTGAGTTTTTCAGTCTTAACCCGCTTCGGATCGAGCTGGGGCCGAACTACGGCTTATATATAGATAACCCGGAGTTGATACCCCAGCACGACATCGAATTGCTGATTGACCTGCTGAAAAGCGCTTTAGTCTTTATGTAACAGGGGAAACCTTTATAGTACTATTTGTTTCGCGGAGGGCTTGTTATGACAAGTGCAGCAAGGAATCTGACAGTTTCGAATACTTTACCCGGAGGCCCCGGTCAGGAACTTCTGCCCGGTCAGTTTGACCGTAGTACCCTTCTGCGCATCCTGTCCGATGACAGCCCTGACCTGCGCGCGCTTTTGCTAAACCAGGCTGAAGCCTGCCGCCTGGCGACCATAGGCAATAAGGTATATCCCCGCGCCCTGATTGAGTTTTCCAACCAGTGCGCCTTGAACTGTTTTTACTGCGGGCTGCGCCGGGGCAACCTCAATTTGCTGCGTTACCATCTTTCTATCGATGAAATCGTGGAACTGGCTTGGCAAGCCTGGGAGCGAGGCCTGCATTCACTGGCCCTGCAAGCGGGCGAGATCCATGATGAAAAGGAAGTCCCCTTTGTCATTGAAGTGCTCAAACGAATCAAAGATGCCACCTCCCGTGACGGCTCGGAAGGTATGGGGATTACCCTCAGCATCGGGGAACTGAGCTACGCGGAATACCAGGCGCTTTTTGCGGCCGGGGCCCATCGCTATCTGCTGCGGATAGAGACCTCGGACCCGGAGCTTTTCCGCCGCATCCATCCGCCGGAGCAGAGCTATGAACGCCGCCTGGAATGCCTCGGGTATTTAAAGGATATCGGCTATCAAGTGGGCACCGGCGTTATGGTGGGTTTGCCCGGCCAGACTTGCGAGCAACTGGCCGGCGACCTGGATTTCTTCCGCGCATGGGATATCGACATGCTGGGGCTGGGACCCTATATCACTCATCCGGACACCCCCCTGGCCCGCTCACGCCAGAGTGTAATTAAGCATCCCTTTGCCACCACCATAAAAATGATGGCGCTGGCCCGCCTGACCATGCCGGATATCAATATCGTCTGCTCTACCGCCTTGCAGACGGTCAATCCAGCCGGCCTGGCCCTGGGCATCAAGGCCGGCGCCAACGTGGTGATGCCGGTAATGACCCCGGAGGAGCACCGCCGGGAGTACAGCCTGTATTCCAACAAGCAATACTCCAGCCTGGACAAGCTGGTTAACAATATAGCCGACATCGGCTATGAACTGGCGCTGGACTCCTGGGGCGACTCCCGCCACTATTTCAAACGCCGGGGATTGGGCTGTAAGTAACAAGAGACATATGGCGGCGAGACTGACACTTAAATAAAACAACCTCTGCATTCTTTGCAGAGGCTGTTGCTTGTTATCTATATATCAAGGCGCTTACTCTTTGCCGTTCCAGCAATAGGTGCAAACCTTATCCGCGCCGATGCCGATGGCATCGATCATGTCATGCAGGTTCTGGAATTTCAGGCCGGAGAAATTCAGCTTCTTCTTGATGCAATCCACCATGCAATGATACTTTTCTTTGGTCGGGTCGCAATAGTCATCATAAGACGCTGGTTCTTTGCCATTCTCCAGCTCGATGATCGCCTGCCGGGCCACCAGGTCCATCTCTGAGCGCGAGGTAGAGAAATTGAGATACTTGCAGCCGAAAACCAGCGGCGGACAGGCCGGTCTTATATGGACCTCCTTCGCCTGGCACTTATACAGCAAATCCACGGTTTCCCGCAACTGGGTCCCGCGCACGATAGAATCATCACAGAACAGAAGACGTTTCCCCGTCACCAGTTCCGGAACTGGCATCAGTTTCATCTTGGCCACCAGGTTGCGGATATCCTGATCCTGGGGCATAAAACTGCGGGACCAGGTAGGCGTATACTTGATAAAGGGACGCCCGAAGATCACCCCGGAGGCATTGGAATACCCGATGGCATGTCCCACGCCGGAGTCGGGGATGCCCGCCACCATATCGATCTCCACATCGTCGTTCCGGGCCATGGCCGCGCCGTTGCGATAGCGCATAACCTCGACATTCATGCCCTCATAGGTGGAGGAAGGATACCCGTAATAAACCCAGAGGAAAGAGCAGATGCGCATCTTGTCCCGGGGAGGAGATATCTTTTCGATCCCGTCGGGGGTCAGCAAAACTATCTCGCCGGGACCCAATTCATATTCGAAGGTATAGCCGAGATTATTGAAGGCACATGACTCAAAGGTTAGTGAGTAGGCTCCTTCCTTTTTTCCGATGATGACCGGAGTCCGGCCCAATTTGTCACGGGAGGCATAGATTCCTTTTGGAGTTAAGACCAGAATGGAACAGGAGCCCTCTATCATTTCCTGGGCTTTTAAGAGACCGTCTTTGAATGACTCTTCCTGATCGATGATAACCGACACCAGTTCGGTAGGATTGATCGCCCCCCGGCTGGTTTCCAGCAGGTGAGTACTTTGCGCGTTGAATGCCTGATCGGCTATTTCATTCAGATTATTGATCTTGCCAATGGTGCTTATCGCATATTGACCCAGGTGCGAGCGAACGGTCAAGGGCTGGGCTTCGGTATCACTGATACAGCCGATTCCCATATTACCGTTTATACGGCCCAATTCTGATTCGAACTTGGTTCTGAACTGAGTATTCTCAATATTGTGGATAGACATATTGAACTCGCTGCCGGTCCAAACTGTCATACCACCCCGGCTGGTCCCCAAGTGGGAATGATAATCCGTCCCGAAATACAAATCGGCAACGCAGTCCGCCTTTGAACATACGCCAAAAAATCCGCTCAAACTGAACACCTCATTAACTTTTTTTATACTAAGCCGGCGATTATTTGCTTTACCAGCGCCATAAACATTCTATCACAATTGTCATACCAAATCAGTATCGCCGCAATGAATACATAGACCCTGCAATGGAAAAAGATAGCGTAAAAATTTTCCTTGCAAGCCCTCTACCACACAATGTGCTAGTATATTATTATGAAATTAGTACTAAAGTAGATAATATTAAAGTCCTATTAATCGAGTCGATAAACACAACATATTAGTACCTTTTTACGGAAAGAAGGAATTATTATGGCGGATGTAGTTAATGTTAAAGACCATTTAGCTGTAAACAAGCTGGTTGAGTTGGAAATAGATATCGACAAAGGCACCATTGAGCAAAAAGAGGTGTTCTCCAGCCGAGTGGAAGATATGAAGTCTGATTCCATTGTGGTGGCAGCCCCCTACAAAAGAGGTACGTTGGTACCGGTCCCCGTCGGTGAGGAAGTCCTGATCCGAGTTGGCAAACACGGCTCCTATCTTCTGTTTCACACTAAGGTGAAGGAAAGGAAGGGCGGCCAACAACCAATTTTAAAACTGTCAATGCCCTTTAAAACCAGCAAGATACAGATGCGCAGCTGGGTAAGAGTAGATTCCAGCCTTCCGGTCCTTTACCGGGTCCTGGGAGTCGAGGACGATTTGATCAAGTCCAACACGTTAGACGTCAGCGGCGGCGGGTTTTGTATGCTGGTTGACGCCCCCATCGAAAAGGATACCCTGCTGGAAGTAAACATCATGTTCCCCGATAATTTTATCTTAAGGACCACCGGTATTGTCTGTCGCTGCTTTGACGAAAACAAGGTGCTCAAGTTAGGGGTCTGTTTTCAGGAGATCGATGAAAAGTACCAGGAAAGAATCGTCAACTATGTTTTCAAAAAACAGCGTGAGTATATCCAAAAGGGAGTAGCTAAAAACTAGGCAAGGAATTAATTCGATATAGCACTTTATCCATTAGAAAGATAAAGCCCCTGCGCAATTAAACGCAGGGGCTTCGTACTTATTGCTGGTTAACCGGTTTGATCTATATTTTTACTATAAGGCCCGATATAGAGTTACTGAATGTTGTTGTATACAGATTGGTTGGTGAAACTCGGTATATCACCATCCCCGTCTGTCAGCTTCTCTATTCCCGCTGCGGTATTGTTGTAGGATACCGTTATGATATCGCCTTTTTCCAGTGCAGGGTCTACATACAGGACTATGCTTCCCCGTGGCTTTATCACGCTCGTTACAGATACCGCTTTCGAAGTGGTACCCCGCGTTACTCCTACGGTGAACCCGTTCGCGCCGCTTGGATTGGTCAAAGCGTTCACCCCGTTGGCGAACGACAATTCGATGTAGTTTTCGTACGCGATCGCTGACGATACCAGTGGTATTGCTTCGAATTCTGCGGTCACCGTTACTGGATAGGCTGGCATGGTGAAGGTATATTGTCCCGCGCCACTTATGGCTGCATATTTCAGAGTTCCATCATTGTAACTGGCCTTCAACGTATTTGCTTTCAACTGCATCCCTTGTTTCAGCGATATGTTCAGCGTTACCGTCGCTCCCGCTGCTACCGGCGAGTCCGATATGACAACATTGCTGATCGTGTCTCCAGGCAAACAGGTAATCGTACCCAACGTGACCGCATATGTCGGTGCCGCCCCTGTTGCCGGGAAGGTTACCACAAAGGTAATCGTATTCCCCGACACATCGCCGCCGTTTACCACCCCAGCGACAGCTACGGTATTGACCGTCGGAGTCAGACCCGCGGTGGGGAACTTGTAGCCGGTTGCCGAGGTTAATACGATTCTCGCCTTGTAAGTGGAATTTGCATTGAACTTTCCATTGGTCAAGGTTGCCGGGCTATCGTTCCCGTTCAGCCATTCGATACTGGTTATGTTGTAGGATGCGTTTCCTGCCGTCAAATCGCTAGCCACTTTCGGAGTCGCACCCGTTACCGGAGCTGCCATTCCGGTTACACTGGCGGCTGAGATATCTGCCACCCCCGTCGCCGGGAAGGTTACAAAAAAGGTCAATGTATTCCCCGATACATCGCCGCCGTTTACCGTTCCTGCGACACCTACGGATTCGGTATTAACCGTCGGAGTAAGACCCGAGGTGGGGAATTTGTAGCCGGTTGATGAGGTTAATATAATCCGCGCCTTGTAAGTGTAATTTGCGTTGAACTTGCCGTTGGTAAAGTTCGCCGGCGTTACACCGTCTGCATTAAACCAGAAGAGGCTGGTGACGGTGTAGGATGTGTGTCCTGCAGTCAAAGCGCTAGCAGCTATGGGGGCTGCACCTGCTGCCGGGGCCACCATTCCGGTTATGCTGGCGGCTGAGATATCAGCGGTTGTGAAGGCTACCACAAAGGTAAGCTTATTCCCCGATATATTTCCGCCGCTCACCGTTCCCGTTGCGGCCATTCCGACATTTACCGTCGGGGTGAGACCACTGGACGGGAATTTGTAACCGGGCATGGCGGTCAATTCGATCCGCGCCTTGTAAGCGTTACCTGCATTGAATTTACCATTGGTAAAGGTCGGCGCACTGCCGTCCTGGTTCAGCCAGGTGAGGCCGGTTACGGTATAGGTCGCGTTTCCTGCAGTCAGGACGCCAGGCGTTATTGGAGTCGCTCCCGCAACCGGAGCTACTAAGCCGTTTACATCGGCTGCGGGGATATTTACTGCATAAGGCCCCGTCGCCGGGAAGGTTGCCATAAAGGTCAGCGTATTTCCCGATACATTTCCGCCACTCACCGTTCCCGCTGCTGCCGTTCCGGTATTCATCGTCGGGGTAAGACCCATTGCCGGGAATTTATAGCCAGCTGCCGAGGTTAATATGATCCGCGCCTGGTAGGTAGAACTTGCGTTGAATTCGCCACTACTGTTAAATGTCGCCGCACTGCCGTCCTGGTTCAGCCAGGTGAGGCTGGTTGCGGTGTAGGATGTGTGTCCTGCCGTCAACGCGCTCGCCGCTAGCGGAGCCGCACCTGCTACCGGAGCTGCTAATCCGGTCAGACTGGCGTCTGAGATATCTTGGGGTGCGAAGGTTACCACAAAGGTAAGCTTATTCCCCGATACATTTCCGCCACTCACCGTTCCCGCTGCTGCCGTTCCATCATTCACCGTCGGGGTGAGACCCGCCGCCGGGAATCTATAGCCAGATGATGCGGTCAATTCGATCTGCGCCTGGTAGGCGGTGCCCGCATTGAAATTGCCCCCGGTCAAGGTGGCCGCACTGCCATCCATGTTCAGCCAGTTGAGGCCGGTTACGGTGTAGGCTGATGCGTTGCCTGCTGTCAAGGCGCCGAGCGTTAGCGGAGCCGCTCCCGTAGCCGGCGCGGTCAATCCGGTTACTCCGGCTGCTGCGATATCGATGGGTGCGGCCCCCGTCGCCGGGAAGGTTACTAAACATCGAAGATAAGTATTTTTCCTAAGACAATTGTAAACGGTTACGGTTCCGCCGCCACCCATTGTTGGAGTAAGACCCGCATCGGGGAATCTATATCCGGGCATCGCGCTTAAACCGATCATCACACGGTAACTGAGATTTGCTCTAAAGTACCCGCTCTCTTCAGTCCACCAATTACCGGCGCGGTCATAATAATATGTCCATTCAATGGAGCTTATATAATAGGATGCGTCTCCTGCCGTCAAATTTGTCTTGAGCGGAACAACCCCACCCGTTGCCGGAGCTGCCATGCCGGTTATACTGGCCGCAGTGATTTCTGTCATCGTCGGTCTCACCGTTACATGACAGTCGCGCTTATGTCCGCCATCGACCGTTATGGCGCTTATAAGCGCATTCCCCACCGATCGGGCCGTGACCACGCCCAGGTTATCCACGGTCGCCACCGACCCGTTGTCGGAGGAAAACATAACCTCTTTGTGGGTGGTGCAGTCTGGGAACACGGTTGCCTGAATGGCTTTGGATTCACCCACTGGCATGTCAAAATACTCTCTATTAAGGAATACGCCACTCGCCGGGTAAGGGTACCACTGTGGAACGGTAGTTTGGAAATTAACGGTTGATACCAGCGAAGCGTTCCCCGCCGCATCTTTTTCGATCAGATATGCGTTATAATCGGTGCAAATGGATAATCCGGTTACGATAACCGATCTCGAACAAGCCATGGTGCCGCCCATCCCTTTAGCCACAGCCGCACCCTGCGCTGCAATCGCTGCCACATCTGGCGCTCCGGCCTCCGCCGCCTTAACCAGATAGTAATACACGCCGCTTTCGTTGAGGGTGAAGTTCAAGACAGCCGTGGTCGGTGTAATTCCACTTACACTGACGTCAGTGATAACCGGAGCCGTGGTATCGGCAATCACCGCAACCGAAGCGGCGTTGACACCACTGGCAGTAACCGACCCGGCTGCGCCTTTCAATGTCTGCGCCGGCGCCACATTGGCGACCAGGTTGACCGGCACGTTGGCGGCAACGGTTCCGGCGCTGCCATTATTGGTAATAGTGGAGTTATCGGCGCCGGCACCGGCAATAATACTGAGCACCGAGGCCCCGGCTGCATTGACGATGCTAACCGGAGCACTGGCGGTCACCGTGCCGGCGAAACCGTTGTTGGTAATGGTGGTTCCTGCTCCGGCAGCAACGATGGTGTCAACCGTGGCCCCGGCAGCAACCGTAATCGCTAGTGGTGCGCTGCTGGTGATGTTGGACACCATTGCTCCCGGGTTTACCGTTAAAGTAAGGCTTCCGCTGGCAGTTTCCGTTACAGTCACCACTTCTGGGCTCCCGGTTATCGTGATCACAGCTCCGTTGGAGTCGGTAATGGTCAGTTTATTTCCGTTGGCTGTCTCGGTCCAGGTTCCGATTTTAACATTGATCACGTTTACCGTGCCGCTGACGGTAACGCCGTTGTTAAAGGAAGCGTTGGCCGTGTCCACGGACAGGCTGCCGATAATCCGGGTGCCATCGCTTCCGCTCAAAACTGAGGTTCCGGTTCCAGTATGAGTGAAACTCAGATTGCCGGTCAGGGTGTAATCCCCGAAATTGATCGTTACGGAATGGTTTGCGACCGGGCTGGCAGTAATATCGGCGGTAATGGTTATGGCTTCAATATTGGTATTGGACAAGGCCGCGGTCAATTCTGCTGCTGTCCCCACATTGGCGTATGTCGCCACAGTGCTGCTGCCGCTGCTGCCGCTGGTCGAAACGGTCGTATTGACAGTTGGAGCAGAGAGTCCCGGGGCAACCGTCATGGAAACCGGCTTTACATCGAAGACCACGCCGCTCGCATTGATGTTAGCCATATCAACTGTCCCCGTGCCTCTTATCCTGACCGCAGCATCGGCAACCAGGCTGTTGATCCATGTATTTTTATCGGTATTAACAGTAACGCCAGCAGCTTTAATTTGTAACGCAGAGATTTTTACTCCCTCCACGGTCACTTCAGTTGAGCTGCTTAGCGTTTTCTCAACAATAAGATCCTCAATGCCTTTTCCCGTCAGATCAGCACTTTCCTGAACCTTGACGCTGGATTGGGCGATTAATTGACTGATTTCCGTGGTTCCGGACGCCACGATGCGGACCGTGCCGTCTGTTCTCGCTACACAGGTTTTCCCGCTCTGGGTATCGATGAAGTTAACACTGTTGGGGCCACCGCCATTTACATATATGGTTCCTTTGACAGTGACCTTTTTCAAGGTAACATTGCCGTCACCGACCGCCTTGTCGATGGTCAGGTCGCCTTCAACGATAACATTCTGCAATAAAACGTCCTTGGATTTAATAGTTACATTATCTTTTACTGTATCGGTGCCGGTGGCCGGGCCGAAGGTCCCTGCTTGGTCATACATCGTAGTGGGATTGGCTGGCGCGGCCGGGTTCACCGCCGGGGAAACAAGTACCGCCGTCATCGCGGTCCTGTCACTCAGCGCGCGGCTGAGTGCTACAACGGCTTCAGCCCGTTTGAGAGGTTTTTCACCCTTAAACGTGCCATCGGGATATCCGCACATGATTTTGGCATTGATAACGGCGCCTACCGCACCTTTGCTCCCGGCAGCCAGCCACTTAGCGTCTTTAATCTTATCCGCAGCCGTAACGTTCGGCTCTAGTTTACATACCTTCATGATAGCGACGGCTGCTTCCTGACGGCTGATTGTACTGTTGGGTCTAATCGTTCCATCTTTATATACAAATATGTAGCCAGCCGCCTTAGCCCGGGCAACCGCTTCAGCATACCAGGCACTGGCCGGCACGTCCTTGTAATTAATGGGCGCTTTTTCGGAATAGCCTGCCGCGCCATTAATTAAGGCCATAAACTCGGCCCGGGTGATTCTATTCTCCGGTTTGAAAGTACCATCGGAATAAACCTTAATCAGACCCTGGTTCACCCAGTTGGTAATCTGTTCTTTAGCCCAATGGTTTGCAATATCCGACATTTGGTCGGCCTGGGCCAGAGCTGGAATGGTAAAGGCCAGCATCGTCATCAAGAGAAGAAAACTAAAAAGTTTGGTTATTATGTAACTTCTCTGCTCCATTCAATCCTTTCCTTCCTGTCAAAGAATTTACTGCAAGCTCTGTCATTGACCTCCCTCACACCAGATAGCCGCACAACCCCCTTGATTGCCGTGATATATAAGTGATTTTATTGATTCTCTCAAGTAATCTCCCCATGCCGGTAAAATGCCCCAGAGAGGCGTGGCATGGGATTCTTTGCATGTTCTACGTGAAGTATTAATTATCCTGCTAGCTACTGCATATATCTACAAAAAATTCGGTAAGGCAAAGAAGAATTTCGTTTCCCCAGTTTTTTACTGTTGATGCCAGGGTTACAGGGGTGATGCCTCAAAACATCTCCATGTGGCTGCGTAATCGAAATTTTATTGAAGAATAGATGGGTTGAAATCAATATACAGAACCTGAGTAGATAGCCAACATAGTTGAGCAAGCGGTGACATAAAAAAACCCTGGAGCCTCTAAGATTCCAGGGTTCCTATAAATCAAGAGCTTAAAAAATAAGGTTATTTCATATTCTGTCAGCACATGGTACTATTCCTACCCCGAACCTTACTAAATTAACCAGGCAGAGATCCCACCCCCAACGCCAGATTATCCCAGAGAACTTCTCTGACCACGGTCTCAAATTCCTTGTCACATTCTACGATGAGAAATACCTGCGCGGCCTTCCCTCTTGCAGTACCAGTTGCCCCTTGGTCCGTTCGGTTTTTGGACAATATCCGAGATAATAGAACATCTCCGGCAAATCCTATTACCGCTCCACCAAATAATCCGATTAGTCCCCATATCACTGGTCCCCAATACAAAATAAAACCGTATATGGCCCCTATAAGCATGAAAAAGGTCCCTAAAAGCGCGGCGGTATCAAAAGAACTGATACCATCAGCCCGGTGGATGGTATCGAGAATCTTCCTTTCCTCTACCCGGCTGTCCATAAGAACAGCAGCGATTGCCTCCCGGGGAACGCCTTTCTTTTCAAGTTCTGATATCGCCAACTCCAGATGCATATTATACTCAAACGATCCGGTAACAAACAATTATAGTCCCCCCATGTATCCGGATGCAGTTAAGCGGGAACGAAATTGGGGATTCTGATAATTATCCCTGAGAAATCGGGCCTGTTCCTGCTCGAACAGCTTGTTGTACTCCACTGTATTTATATATGAATCATATATGGCAAAACCATACATAGAAGGGATAAACAGCAGCCACTGCGGGTTTAAAACAGCTGTGGCCAGCCCAAAAGCTCCCAGGGCGGAATACTCGATGGCCTGTAACAAATGTGACATATATACGGTAGCAATGGTCATAATAAGCAGAAAAAAACTGGTAGGAACACGATTGCTATAAAGATGACCCAGCCCCGGCGACAGCAGGGAGAGACCCGCGGCCATCCAGGGCTGTCGCTTATCCAGAAAACCAATATCCTGGGTGCTTACATTGACCGGTACCATCGTGGAATCTTCCCGATTGCCCAGAATCGCCAGTTTATTCAAATCAACCGTCAAAGCATAACTCCCCCAAATACTAAATTCCCATACCGCCAGGTAAAGCAGAGTCCACCTGATATCCAGCACATCTCGGGCCAGGTCGAATCGGCCCTGGAACGAATACATGATGGCGGTATTGATGTGAGCCTCGCAGTTGATCAGAAATTCCCAGCCTATCAATAGAAAGCCTTTGATATAGCTGCCCATGATGATGTAGCCGAACCCGGGAAACATGGCGGACCAGGAAGCGGTTATCCAGGGGTTGCGTAAATGAATAAAGTTCACGGAAATTGCGCTTACCAGGCCGATAGGTCGTCGCTTATTTCTGATCGACTCCGGCTGTTTATTCTCCACCGGCAGGTCCCTCATATTGAATATCCTGGGCGGTTATAACCATAGTAACCCACTTGCAAAAACTGACCATAAATACGAAAACGGGTACCGAGTAATAATACTGCCAGGAAAGCGGCTGGTACAGATTAAGCCATACTAATACCGGATCGAAAGTAAGCGACAAGACTGCTGACACCACCGTGGTTACTATCAGAAATGCCTTCCAGGTCGGATACTTTTGATAGATCAACATAAATACCACCGGGATCACTACATAATCTATGGGAAAAAAGTTTGGTAAGACCGGTACAATGCTGTCCGGATATGCCCACAGCAGGTTGAAGACCCCGGCCACATCCAATATCCCGGCACAAAGACTGACCAGCAAGCCGAAAAAACATATTTCCAGGAAGCGATCGCGACGAATGCATTTCCACCAAATAAAAAGCGGAAAAATCGTCCAAAACAAGAGAAACCACCAGGTCCACTTATGGAAGCTATTTTGGACCCAGTAATTCATTGATAGCTCTTTTGTCGTTTCCCTGATATCAAGGATCTTTTGGTAACTTTCATTCCAGTATAGCTTAGCCGGAACCTTAAATCCGTGCAGAAATGCCTTTATCATAAATCCACCCCCTGTGAATCAATAATTTCTTTCCTTTTATTATCTTTTTAGGGGGTAAATATTATGCAATCGAATAAGAAGATAATCATTGACAATACCGACTCCGGGCTATAACAATTGTATGTAAAATATATCAAAAGGGGTTCCGGCAGCAATTCCGAAACCCCTTGTTAAATCTATAATGATAGTTTCTCCGGGTATATTAAGAAAAAAGGTCCGGCTGCTCGGCCGGCGCTTTAAACCATACCGAAAAGGTGGTACCCCCACTGTCTAAAACCACCTTTATTGAAGCCCCGTGTTTCTCAGCCACATTATAACAAACGACCAGACCCAAACCGGTGCCGTTTTCTTTTGTAGTTAAAAAAGGAGCACCCAAGTTTTCCATTATATGTGGTGCAATGCCGCAGCCTTGGTCCTCTACTACAAAAACAACATGGCCGTCTTCCAGGAAAGTCCGCAAAATAACCTTTTTACCCGGATCTGAGGTGTCCAGTGCGTTGCGCACCAGGTTTAAAATCAACTGGCGGATGTCATTTTGACTTAGTGTCAGGTTGGGTATTTCGTCCAGCTCTAATTGCACCATCTTATTCTCCATAATGGCTTCGGCCTGAATAAGGGGTGCAATACTCTGAATAATCCGATTGAGGTTTTCTTCGGCTACTTCCACGGCTTTTTCCTTGGCCAGGGACAAAAAACCAGAGATGATAGAATTTGCCCGTTCCAGTTCATTAATCATGATATCAAAATACTCTTGATATTTGACAAATTCGTTGTTAACTTTTAGGAGTTGTAGGAATCCATGTACTGTCGTCATGGGGTTTCTGATCTCATGGGCGATCCCGGCCGCCATTTGCCCCACCACGTTCAATTTGTCAAGCCTCGTAATCTGCTCTTCCATTTTCTTGCTTTCGGTAATATCTCGAAATACCATAACCACACCAATAATGGTTCCGTCATCACCGCGAATGGGTGCGGCAGAATCGGCAATGGAACGTGTATCACCGCCCTTCGTGACCAATCCGGTATGGTTAGCCAGGCCGATGATGAAGCCTTCCTTTAACACCCGGTCTACTGGTATTTCTGCTGGCGCCAGGGTTATCTCGTTGAAAATTCTAAACACGTGGCTGATAGGCCTACCAATAGCCTCTTCTGCGGTATACCCGGTGATGTTTTCAGCTACCGGATTCAGAAAGGTAACCGTGCTGGCAGTATCGGTAGTAATAACTGCATCGCCGATACTGGACAGGGTAACGCGGAACCATTCCTTTTGATCCCGCACCTCTCTGTTTGCCACCTTATGCAGGTTGTTCAACAAAGTATCATGAACTTCACTCTTTACAGAGGGGATGAATTCTCTCATGTTGTCTTCAACTATATTCTCCTCTGCGCCGAATTTAATGGTTTTTACGCAGCGTTTTCCATCAATATATTCGGATAAAATAAGGCAGGGCAGATCCACCCCGCTTTCCTTAATCACTCGTAATATAGATTCCTCATTAAACTGCAGTACACTTATATCAACAATTACAATATCCCATGGTCCTTCTGGCAAGGCAGTGATTAGATTTTCCAGACTATCTACCCGTTTATATATCTGCTGATAGCCGTTGCTATGCAGGGACTTTAGTTGCAGCATCGAGTCAATATCCGCTTCTTCCACGATTAATATCCTGAGAGATATATTCAGAAAGACTCCTCCGTTCATAAATAGATCCTAAATGATATACTTTCGTCTAGAATTGTTAAATACCTCTATTTACCCAAATTGTCGTGGTACCGATAGGCAACCGTTTTGCCGGTTCCAGCCTGAGCCAGGCCATTTATATCGCCGCCCCTGATTGCTATAGGGATGGCAAAGCCTTTCTTGGCTGAAAAATACAGACAGAAAGGCTACTTATCTCATTAATTACGTGGCAATGGGTGTTTGGCAGCGGCAACTCAGGTACTTGGCATAACTCTTAAAGAACCTTGAAAAGTCCGCCCCTAAAAGGATGCCGAACCCCATAGTATAAAATTGGATTTATTAATAATTAGTTTATTCCACCATTGCACCGGTTACTTCCTTGACTGCATTCCAGAATTCATCACCAGACGTTAATAAATTATGCAGTTCTGCCCGCAGCGCTGAGCGCTTTACTTCCCAGGCTTCCAACTCAACACCGATCATCTTGAGTTCTGTTGCTGCTTTGCGATCCGCTTTCACAATTACCCCCCAGACCGCATCCCACACTTCATTCCACACTAGATTAAAGAATTCAGTGCCCGACTTTTTGAAGTCACGAAGCACGAAGGCGGCTGACTGCCGCTTCTGTAAAGCGGATACTAGTTCCTTGTAATCCTGCTGCAACTCGGTTGCTTGATGGCCTTCCAATTCCTTAACAGCAGACCATACGCTGTCCCATATTAAATCCCAGATTTCATCCTCAGACATGTCTGCTTCATGCAGTTGGCCTTGTGTCGATGACTGTTGAGCAAAAAAGGCATTTTCAATCTCATTGAGCTCGCCTAGTATTTTATCAATCCTGGCTATCAACATGCCAATTTCCCCATTTACTTTACTAAGGTCATCCTTTAACTTTAATTTATAATCTGCTTTGCTCTTCATATCGTTTCCTCCTCATGATACTCGTTCTCTCACATCTTAACTTCCTTTGAACCAGCTATGCTCCGAGCTGCAGCGAGGTTTTTCACATCCAGTGATCCGGCAATGTCACTGGGAACAATGATCAAGGTGTTTAATAACAACAAAAACGTGTTTATCTGGTGCTGCTAGGTAGGTGATTTAATTGCGAATGTGGCTCCTTTTTCAATACCACAAGCCGGTAGGTGCAGGAGGTTATATCCTTGCTTTTCTGCAAGACAAAACCCCGCACGCCAAAATAATAACTGCACACTGTGAATGCGATCATTACATTACATTCACTAATTGGAGGCATTTGCCATCCTTCATTGCTTTTTTCCAGTTTCTTGGTGACTGAACAATAACGTGGAGAAAATAAAAGTAGCTCTTGCGAATGGTCCTTAAATATACCCTCTTGTTCCAGATGGGTTGAAGAGTAGTTGTAAGAATAAAAAGGAAGAGATACTAAGTTATCATAATATTTTACTCTATATTTGATTATACGCTTATCTAGGAATAATGTATATCTGAATCCTTATATTGCCGGTAACTCCAGGAAAAATTGTATCTGAAATATGGATATTACTTTATCCCGGGGACTCTTCTACTTTCTCTATATAGTTGGTTCATAGCCTGAATATTGTATCATACTGACACACTAAAAAGAAAGGAATCAGACGGGCAGATACCAGAATAACCCCACATCAAAGAGGCGTCATGCTGTCTGACCATATTGGATGATGACATCACTGCCTTCCCTAAAGTTGGCTTTTAACTCATTATCTCTACATTTTCCGGGTAAGTTATAACATGGTATGCGTCAAATACGATTGCTGACTTTTCCATAAAAGCAAATCTCGAAAGGTGGTTGCCGGTGTTCAGGCTGTTGGCAAAAAAGCTAGGCATTTCGCAGTCTCCAAAAAGCAGGAACCAAAAGCAAGCAGACCAGAATTCTTCATCTATTGCTCTATCCAGAACCCTGGATATCAACCTCAGTGATATCAGAAGCATTCTGGGTCAAAGCAGCGATGTTATCATTCATAAGATGAAGATAGGCGCCCGTGGAAATCTGGATGCAGCCATCATCTATATTGATGGTCTGGTGGAGAGGAACCTGGTGAACCAGGATGTACTGCGCCCCCTGATGTTTCATATGCAAATGATTGAGGATGAAGGGGAACGGAAGCGTTCAAATATACTGGAGTATATACAAACCAGTGTATTAACCGCTGGGGATATGGAGCCCTTAAAGGATATAGCATCGGTGACCAGTGCGGTGTTAACCGGGAATACCGCTATCTTGATTGAAGGAGTCAGCCAGGCGCTGGTCATTAATCTGCGTGGATGGGAAACCCGAAGTCTTGAGGAAGCAAAAAACGAATTGGCTATTCGGGGGGCGAGAATAGGCTTCAATGAAACCCTGCGTACTAATACGGCATTGCTTCGTCGAATAGTCCGGGACCCGCGTTTAACCTTTGATTCTTTACAGATTGGGGAGCGGAGCAAAACCGACATTAGTATAGCTTACATTAGAGGGGTAGCCCAGGACAGCCTGATTGAAGAAGTTAAGCAACGTTTGCAGCGAATAGACACGGATGCCATCTTTGATATCGGCTATATTGAGCAGTTTATCGAAGATCAGCCCGCATCACTTTTCTCCACCATCGGGAACACTGAACGGCCGGACGTAACAGCGGCCAGAATTCTGGAAGGCCGGGCCGCCATTCTGGTAGACGGCTCACCCTTTGCCTTGACTGTACCTATGGTATTCATCGAAGGGTTCCAGAGCCCGGAGGATTATTACGCTCGTCCGTTTTTTTCCTCTGCTATACGCTGGATTCGATTTCTGGCCTTTGAACTTAGCATTTACCTGCCAGGCGTTTATGTGGCATTAATGGCTTATCACCAGGAATTATTCCCTACCCCGCTTTTGATCACGGTGGCGGAAGCCAGGGAGGGGATACCTTTTCCTGCGGTAGCTGAAACTCTCTTTATGGTTATTCTTTTCGAAATCCTGCGGGAAGCGGGACTGCGCATGCCCCGCAGCCTGGGTCAGGCCGTGAGCGTTGTGGGCGCCCTGGTCATAGGCCAGGCCGCTGTTTCAGCCGGCCTGGTCGGAGCGCCCATGGTGGTGGTATTAGCAAGCACGGCTATCGCTTCTTTCGTGTCGCCCTCCCAGGCCGATCTGGGTGCCCTCTTGCGTATTCTATTTGTGATCATAGGCGGTTTTATGGGAATGTTTGGCATTGTTATAGTGTCGCTTGAGTTGCTTAGCCACCTGTGCGCCTTACGTTCCTTTGGGGTACCCTACTTATCGCCCATAACACCGCTAAATATTGGTGACTTAAAAGATGTTTTCCTGCGAGCACCCCTGTGGGCGATCAAAAACCGCCCGCAAAGCATTGGCTCCCCGGATTTAGTGCGGCAGGCCGGCGGGCAGCAACCCGGTCCTAACGGGGGTGAAAAACCTTGAAGAAAAAGAAGCAGCTCAGAATGTTTGCAGTGGCGATGTTATTAACCTCGTTATCCGCATTTATATCCGGCTGTTGGGATAGCCATGATTTAAACAAATCGGCCATCACGGCTGGAATAGGTTTTGATATAGACCCGAAAACCGGTGAACATTTAATTACTTACCAAACAATTATCCCCAGCAAGGTAAAGAGCAGCAGTGCGGGCAGCTCCGATGAACAAACCGGAGGAGGGATAGCCCCTGCCGTTAATCTGGACCACCTTAAGGGAACTACCTGGCTTGAGGCTTTGGGCAATTATGGTACCCAGGAGAATCGGAGCGTATTTTTCTCGCATAACCAGCTTGATATCATGGGGAAAGAGGTGGCCAAACAAGGAGTATATCCGGTTATTGAGCATGCTGCGAGAATTACCCAAAGCCGCCCCAACAATTTACTCCTGATCGCCCAGGATAAAGCCAGCGATATTATGGCCGCCAGAGACGGTATGGATGTTATACCGGCAATAGGGATAGCCAACGAGGTCAAGCAATCGGCGGAGTTCTCCAAATTTCCCGCCGTAACCAGGTTGGAATTCGCCAACCGCCTGATGAGCAAGACCACTGCGCCCATTCTCCCTATAATAGGCATATTTGAGGAGACCGCCCCGGAGGGGAAAACGTTTAATAAGGTACGTATCAAGGGGACGGCAGTATTTAAATGGGACAAAATGGTCGGGGAGTTAAATGAACAGGAGTCACGGGGCCTGCTGTGGGTCACTAACAAGATTAAAAAAGGCTTTGTGGTGATAGATGCACCGGATGGTTCAGGCAAAGCCAGCCTGACGATAACCCAGGCAAAGAGCAAAATCATCCCGCAGCTGACTGACGGAAAAATTACTATTAATGTTGTAATAGAGGAACAGGGCGACCTGATTGAGTACAAAGGCAGCAAAGACATGGATGTTATACTGCTTAAGCAATTTGAGGAACGTCAGGATGAAGCGATACAAAATGAAGTCATGGCCGCACTTAACAAATCTTTGGCTTTAAATGCAGATGTTTTTGGATTCGGTGAAGCAGTACATCGTAAGTATAAAAAGGAATGGCAGGATATTTCATCCCGGTGGGATGAGATATATCTGGACATTGAGGTAGCAATCCAGGTCAAGACCCATATTAATGAAACCGGGGATATCAGCAAAGCAATTATTCCACAATAAGGTCGGATAGGGGCATGATTTATGGCATTGGAAGCAGGCAGAATATCCAGGTTCCAAGTGATTATGCTGATGGTGGGGTTTATCTTTGGCACTTCGGTGATTGTGTCTCCGGCAAGATCTGCCGGTCATGATGCCTGGATCGCCAATCTTATAGGTATCATGGAAGCTTTGCTGATTGCCGGGGTATTTTGCGCCTTAGCCAATCAATTTAAGGATAAAACCCTGGTTGAGATCAATGATTTGGTCTATGGCCGCATTCTGGGAAAGGCCTTTTCTTTGATTTTCATATGGTATTTATTTCACCTGAGTGCACTGGTTTTAACTGTGTTTAGCCGTTTCTTTGTTACAGAAATTTACCTTGCTACTCCCAAAACAGTAATTCTCATAGTTTTTATTGCCGTTTGTGCCTCCACCGTGGGCCGGGGCCTCGAAGTTCTGGCTAGATGCAGTATGGTCTTGATATCATTATGTATATTAGTAATCATTAATGATGCATTCTTAGCGATACCTACTATGGACATTAAAAATTTACTGCCTATTGTAGATATTCCAGTGGAAAAACTATTATGGGCCGCTCATAGTGCGGCTACATTTCCCTTTGCGGAAACAGTAGCATTTACCATGATTTTTGCTTTTATGAATAACCATAAAGGGAGATACGCTCCGCTTGCCATGGCCATACTCATTGCAGGGCTGACGCTCACCCTGGCAGTAGCACGCAATTCGCTGGTACTGGGATCAATGGAATCTGCTTTTGAATACCCCACGTATTTGGCAATACAAATGATCGACATAGGAGATACCCTTAGCCGTTTAGAAGTTGTGGTGGCTATCTTTTTCATATTTTCGGGATTTATCAAAGTCTCAGTCCTCCTTTACGGGACAGTTTTGGGATTAGCCCAGGTTTTCAAACTACGTTCATACCGCCCGGTTATTATTCCTGTCGGGATATTGATGATCATTCTGGCTCTGACCAATGTGGGGAGCAGCACCGAACTGTATGCCTTCGTAAATAATGAGTTCCCTATCTATTCCTTGCCATGGGTATTCGGCATTCCGCTGCTCACGTTAATCGTGGCCAAACTGCGGAAGCTGCCGCAAACCGGGGGGGATCAGCTATGATTGCATTATTGCTGCTGGGGTTCGGCATCGTGGCCTTGATACAAATTCCGGGGCTGGTCAAGAAACAGTGGTGGTGGGAATTAATAATCTTTACGATCCTTTGGCTCAGCGGCTTGATTCTTAGCGTATTGCTTGTACTGGGAGTTAAATTCCCGGAGACGACAACTATCATTGGGAATATGGTTTCTAAATTATTTGGGATATAAAATGTCGTGTGATTCAACTGTCTGGCATCCATAAAATAGCGTTTGATTCCTGTGGTATCTGACAGCAAGATGAATACGACACATTTAGATAATATTATTGTTAATTATACTAATATAAAGTATACTGCCTAAAAAAGAGGTTTACGATTGTGGATAATCCAAAAGTACATATTATGCAGCATCCACTTATAAAGCACAA
>Ga0209340_1000945_pt1 | contig 24464 bp, 23 predicted proteins | sample EPASupsiteSAE323_FD_187266 | JGI IMG/M metagenome (GOLD analysis project Ga0209340, IMG submission 187266) | Bioremediated contaminated groundwater from EPA Superfund site, New Mexico - Sample SAE3-23 (SPAdes) (version 2) | ecosystem: Environmental > Aquatic > Deep subsurface > Groundwater >... | reverse complement strand
TCCAGTTTTAGGAGAAGAGAAGAGTAAACTTTTTCGACGATTGCTATAGGGAGGGTGGTAACTTTTTTTTGGCGCTACTGAGCTAAAATTACCTGGCGAAAACATTCATCTATTGAAGGGTGTGATTTCGAGACATATATCTAAATTTATCATAATTTATCTCATATCACGGATTCCTAAAAACATAATAACGATATATAACTAATACCCTAACAAAAATTGTCGTCATAAAAAATCAGGAGAAATACTATGATTATTAGAGCAAAGGTCATCGGAGAAGAGATTCAGCCATGGGAACCGATCCCCTTTCATGAGGAGATGTAATTACAACAAGAATCAAACCGGGATTGTATAGCCTGGCACAGGAATTACGGAAAAACCAAGAATCTGAAGATATTGATTCGCTTTGAAGAAATAAAGCATTAAAAATATTATGAATAAGTGTGTTCTGGATAGTTCAGTAATTATCAAAGGTTTTTTACACCTAAATCTTCTCTTCCTTCTGAAATCTACAACCGTGATATTATTACCTAAAGATAATCTATCATCATCATTCAATTAACAGGACAAGAACATGGGAATTACAATTGATGCAGAATATAATGGAACAGCCTTCATTCCCATTGATTCCGTTTCTCTTAAGAAAAATCATAAATACCGCCTGATTATTGAAGAGACTATCGATGAAAAAAATCCAACTGCATGGGATGTCCTTCAAAACCATATCAGGTCAATTGATGGACCTGAAGACTGGTCGGAAAACCTTGACCATTATCTGTATGGGTCATCTAAAAAACATCGAAGAATGGAACTGAATGAGTAATATCATGGATAAACCGTATATACTGACGAAGTCATTGGAACTAGAATTATAGATTTAATCTGGGCGTTAGCCACTACACCAGATCGAGCCTTCTTCCTGAATCCGATTTATAGTTTTAATTTTTGTTATTTTGGACCATATTTTCTCATCATGATAAAAAAATATCCATTATATTGATAACCTTCAAAACCTAAAGAATGATACTTACTTGAGTAATAGTGTATTTTGACACATATATTATTCGATTAAAAAAATTCTAACCAAATATAAAATTAGATCGTATAGTAAAAATGAAAAATTTACCTCCAATTGAACTCCTGTCAAAAATAATTCGTGATGAATTTGCAAAACAGGATATAGATGTCATTTCTGTATATCTATTTGGTAGTCGTGCCAAGGGAACTGCAAAATCAGACAGTGATTGGGATTTTCTAATAATTACAGAGGATAAAATTTTACATTCTTTGCAAAGAAAAATAATATCAGAAATAAGAAAATTATTCATTTTTGACTATAATATCGATGCAGATTTTATAGTATTGGCTCAAAATGAGGTCCAATCAGCAAATAACGACAAGGGCAGAATCTCATACTATGCCTTACGTGAAGGATTACCAGTATGAGTGCTAATATTGAAACTGTACGACGCTGGTGTGTGAAAGCGGATAATGATTTAAAAAATGCCAATCATGAAATAGAGCACGAAGATCCGGCCCTTGATACAGTATGTTTCCATGCTCAGCAAACTGCTGAAAAATATTTAAAAGCATTCCTGGTTTTTTCGGATAGTGAAATTCCTAAAACTCATTCGTTAGCCAGACTCATCAGAGATTGTATACTCATTGATCCATCGTTTAAGGAACTTATAGGGAAAAATATTGACGAATTAACGGATTTTGCGGTAGAAATCCGGTATGCTGATGATTTTTATTTTCCTAGTACAGAAGAAGCTCAGGATGCAATAAATAAAGCCGAATTTGTTCGATCATTTGTCCTTTCAAGAATTACCATTATCGAAAATAATTAAGGCATCATACTCTGTGGAAATTAAAATTCAAACTTTTTTAACTTAATTCAAAGAATCAAAATAACCAATTATCACTATTTTGGATTCTATTATTCCTGAATACGGGTTTACGGTGAAGATACATTACGGCAAAAACGAAAAAATCTGATAATCTAAAGAAGTTTAACGCTGTAAAAGGGAGAAAACTCCCTGGTGTGTAGCAGATTCCGGAAGATAAGCATTCAGCGATTAAAAAAATCCAATATATTCTTCATTTGATAATCCGGCTGTTCGGATTAACTTTCTAACAAGGCCGTGTCCAAGTTCCTTTCCAGAATGAACAGGTATTGAGAGGTGAACAGGACTACCCTCTTTTATTAGGATATAATGACTTCCTTCAATATGATTAACAATCTATCCCGCTCTTTTGAAAACAGCAACATGAAGGTCACCTGAAGCCCGAGGTAATTTAAGCGTGGGAACTTTCAGGAATTTCAAATGAAAAGGTTAGATTATCTGGAGTATTACATTGAAGAAGAGAACGGGTTGCTGTTTTTATTCTACTGGTAATACAACCGGCAATCGCATTATTGATAACTTCAATAGCTTCCTCAAGGGTATCTCCTTCATAAAAACAACCAGGAAGTTCAGGGCCTTCCATAACATAATCCCCCTCTTCATCTTTTTCACAAAGTATTGTAAATTTCATATTTTTCCAGGAATATTTGAGTAAATATATCGTCATTATATTCGACAAACGACTTTACCAGGGCCCGTTGCTGGAGCACCCATAATAAACGCCACTGCAAGAGCAACCACCGGACCTATAATAGTAACTTTAGGGGTTAGCCACGATACCGGACCGGACTAATTGTTATCCGATCATGTAACCCGGATTATCGGGTATCCGGATGGGGGGCCTATCGCTAATCCGGGTGTGGGTGGAGAGTTTTTTGGCTCACCGGAGGGCTTATTGAATAATACACCTTGTTATAGCCGATGTCATCTGAAAACATTTGTGCCCAATTTTTAGGAGATGAAAAAAAGAAATCTCCGGATTATCTGAGTAAATATTGGATCTTATTACTTTTTCTCTCCCATTTCTTCGCCCATTACTTTTTTGGCAATCATGAAAACTACAATGGCAATTACTATAAAATTGATACATTCAGATAAAAACGGATCTATCCCCAGGTTGATCGGTCCCAAATACCATTTCCCGATGAAATTCTGAAAAAAATTGATCACGATAGTGGATGATCTCAATGAGTGTCTGAACTCAAAGTGGCAAACTTAGGTCATCGAAACATCGGATTCAGGCCCGTATTACATTACTCCAGCCGGATGTGAACACCCCGCTAAAGCAAGTCAGGTTCAATAAAAGCACAGCGTAAGGATTGTAACAGATCCGCTCTTCTTCAGGAAGGCCCGACTCATTCAACCGGTGCAGTGCTATATCAGCAGCCGTCCTACCCGGATTTCTTTTTTCTCCCCGGACCTGGTCTTTTCCACTTGTATCTTCCATAATATCACCATACCCCGGGAACCAGCCGGTTAGGGACTCGCCTTGTATAATCCGCGTACCCGGCCAGTTCAGCCATGAGAATCCGATCTTCCAGATACGTCCGTATAACATCGAGCCCTGCCGCAACAATAGCCGGTAAAAGTGCCCAGAGTGATCCCAACATTAACGGAACTGACAGGACGTATAATATCCATCCGGCATACCCGGGGTGGCGTATGTACTTATATGGTCCGGTTGATATGACGGTCTGGTTGCGATCGCTCTGGATCCTGATCCGTGCCGAGAAGAACGGATTCGATATCATTGCCCAGATAACAAGTGCTGTGGAGAGGATCACCAGCACGAGTCCACCTCCCTGTACGAGGGATGACAGCGAACCGGTCCAACTAAACCTGAAGTCTAATCCGCTGATGATTAGAGAGAGGAAACCAGCTATGATAATAATAACCACAAGGTTCCGGTCCCATGGTTTGGCATCTCCATGTTTGTTACTTCGTTCCCTGATCAGATCAGGGCTGATTACGAGATTATTCACAATAATACTGACAATATATATTACGATCAGGATCCACGCCATAAACCAGTCTATTGTCCCGGCAGGAACAAACAAGAGCAATCCCATTATCACAGCCGAAATAATACCCCCGGTTATTCCCCGTATGCGAAGTTTTAGTCTGTCCGGACTTTTGCATACGGTTTCATGATTTCCATCGGTCTCAACCTCATGATTGATTGTTTTCATGCCTGGAAAAACAGTACGTTCCTGGGAACAGCCGATTTTTGCATCTTCCTTGTTCCGCGATTCGGATGAACTAATTACCTGTTTTGATCTCATACCCTGCTCCAAATTTTTTCAATACCTTATACTAATTAACATACTCAAAGTATGTATAAATACCTATGGAATTGTTCCAGTAAATATCCTAATAATTATACTAAAGTAAAAAAAACAATTAAAAGAATTATGACAAAAGTCATACCCAAATACACGGATGATGCGAAAAGAAGAATCGTACTTGCTGCAATGGAGGTGATGGCAGAAAAAGGATATGAAAAAATTACCATTGATGGTGTTGCCAAAAAGATCAATGTTACAAAAGGGGCTGTTTACTGGTATTTCCGTAGTAAGAGTGCATTAATCCAGGAAGTATCAGTAGCGATTGAGGATGAAATCGATAAATTTTCTTCTGATCCATATTTTAAACGGTTTGAAAACCAGGAAGTACCTAAGGTATTCGACCGTTATTTTTTCACTGATGAAAGACGGAAGGACATTTTATTTCAAATTGGTCTGCTCGTCGGTCCTGATGAATCTATCCCACCTGTTAATTATGAATCAGCTCATCAATTGATTATTATGCTTGAAACCGGAATTGAAAGAGAGCAAAAAAACGGGAATATCCAGACTCCTGCAGATACAAAAGCCCTTGCCCTGGCATTTGCCGTAATATGTTCCGGATTACAGCTGGGGGAATTTTATGCAATGCTTTTTCTGGGACGACCGAAAATTCAGCGTACATGGTTTTTTGCGATGAAACTTTTCCTGAATACTGCATGATTTTGGACTATAATTGGGGGGTTAAATGTAGTTTTGATGGAAAAATCCTTCACTATCAAATACCTATTTCCGATGAAATTCTGAAAAATTTGATAAAGATAGTGGTTGAGCTCATTGAGTGTCTGAGGTCAAAGTGGTAGACTTGGGATGCAGGAGTCCTGGCTCCATAACCGGATGGCAGGAACCTAAAAAAGTAAAAATTTATATATCAAATTTTCGATACCGGTAATTAGTCAACTGCAACCATTACTTCGGATGCCTTGACTACTGCATACACTGATTTGCCTTCTTTTAAGGCCAGGTTTTCTACGGAGTGGGCAGTGATCATTGCAGTTACCACATTGCCGCCACCGATGTCAATTACGACCTCTGCGTTGACTGGTCCCTTGGTGATTGACTTGACTGTTCCCTTAAGGGCGTTACGTGCACTGATTTTCATTTTATTCACTCCTTGTTCTGTCACAAGACAGATAATATTACATGCACTCTAAATGGTTTAATATTTTTGGTTAACGAAATAGTTTACAGTTGCATTAATGTCAATGTTAGTTTGCGATATATGTAAAGTTTATTTTAAAATAAAGAATAATTTTTATACAACTAACTCATATACACATCATACACATTACTCCCATGAAACAACGACACAATATTACTCTCACCCGGGATATGGATGAATTGCTCAATCAATATGCATATCAGAGCCGGAAGAGTAGAAGCACCATAATAGAGGAAGCGTTAAAACAGTACATGTCAGGTTATGTCGAAGATGCCTATCCGGCGTGTAATGATAAGATCTCATTGATGGAAGAGCGGATCAACATATTGGAATCAAAGATAAGGAATTTAGAAAAGAGAGAAAACACTCCTCGGGAGGGTTTCAAGTCAACGAAAGAGTACGGGTCTTATGCCATCGCCCGGATAGTGACGGAAAATAGTAAAAAATTAAATTCTGTTGAAAATTCCAGCCCCCCGGCACAGGAAAATTCAGATGAACAGACGACAATCAGTCTTGACCCAGACGGGTGGTACACACAGACACTTGTCGGAGAATTCCTGGACCCATCAATTCTGTTGAGTACCAGGAAAAGTATAGTCTCATTGGCCGTGGCACGGGGGGAGATGGAAACAAATGGGAAAAAGAGAAAGGGATGTCGAATAAAAGGTTCATCAGCGATAGAATGGATTAAATCAATGAGAAGAAAAGAAAAACCACCAATATTTTTTTTGGGGTCTTCATAAACTCATCCGTATTTTTCATGAATTAAATTGGAAAAAATCAGTGAAATTATTCATGAAGATTTAACCGATGATCTCCTGTCTCATCACAAGGACACGAACCTCCTGCCCCTGAACAAGTTTATCAGATCCAACCCTTTTATGAAGAACTGCATCCGCCCTGACGCCCATCATGTGTCCGAATATTATCGGTAAGGGAGTAATAAGGATCTTCTCATTATTTTTATGAACCTTTACCATCCGGAACATATCAATCCCTTCGACAGATGAAACAGGCTCTGTAAGTTTCCCTCTGATGTAAAAATCAGGAGGGACCATAAGACCCCATTGCCTTAACAGAGGAGAAATAAATTCACGAAAAACAGTCAGGGAAGCGATTGACGGGCCAGGCATTCCTATCACCGGTTTTTCATTCACCTTGACCAGGGTTACCGGTTTTGCCGGTGCCATTGCAACCCCGTGAATGAGGAGAGTTCCACTTTGTTCCAATGCATCAGCGGTAAGATCTTTTGATCCTGCAGAAGAACCTCCAAATACCAGGATCATATCACACTCCATGCTGGTTTCCCGTATTATCCTGGAAATATTTTCGGGATCATCATTTATTACCGGGTAGAATACCGGGGTAATCCCCAATTGTTTCAGGTAACCTGCAATCATATACGAGTTACTATCAACAACCTGGCCGGGCAGCGGGGTTTCAAACGGAGAAATAATCTCATCGCCGGTTGCAATAAGCCCGACCTTGTAGTTTTTAACCTGGACATCTGTCACTCCGTAAGCCAGCATAGCCCCGATGTCAAACGGGATGATATGATGTCCTTTATCCAGGATCAGGCCATCTTTTTCGATATCCACTCCATCCCGGATGGTGTTCTGATATGGCAGCACCGGAGTATGAATCATGTATTTATTCTCCGAGACCTCGGTAATCTCTTCCACCGGTATGACAGCATCATACCCTTCCGGCATTGGCATTCCGGTGTTTACCCGCGGAGCATTGACTTCAATATCAGAATTCCCTTTAACTCCGGTTGTCTCTCCACTCCTGACGGCGATTCCGTCGGGTCCGGAGAGGAGCGAAGGAGGATTTGTTCTTTTCGAGTAGACAGGATGTGCAAGAACATAACCGCATGAATCAGAAACCGGAATAGTTCTCTGATTGTCCGGTGCCTGAAATGATGTTAAAAATATCTTTTTTGCTTCGATGAAAGGAATCAGTTCTGTATTAATGCATATTCGCGGGATAGTTATCACCTGGAGATTGATCAGAATATAATGTTAATATATTAGATTATATTTCAGAGTAATGTTAATTCTTCCGGTAACTTACAGCAAAAAAGGCCGTTTTGAAATATTATGATTTCTGCAGCGGATGATAATCTGAAATTACAAATCACGTTACTATTCAGAGAACATGATTTCTTGCTCCGGCTGAATAGTTACAAGGGATTGATTACTAATTATTTTACGATCCCTAAACTTTTGATTAAAATTCGATTCCAATTTAAAAACTGCAGGTGGTGGGAACATTAGCAGATTGACGTATTTTCTGCACATGATTGTCATTGATGGCCTTTTTCTCCCTTTTCAACCCGTATCTCTGCATGCAGTACTGCATTGCACTCCCATAAATAATCTTATTACAAAAAAGTAACGTTCAGGATTTCAATTTATTGCAGTGAAAACCTGGATTGTTTATAGTAATATGTATTACTGGCTAAATTTTGGTGATTTAATGACATTTTCACGGTTAAAAAAAGAAAGTCGACTCATTATAATTTTATTGCTTATATTTGCCCTTTTTATCACTCCGGTTCTGGTTTCTGCAGCATCATACGATCTGAGTGGAGTATGGGATTGTGACGATAACGGAAGATATTATATTGTTCAAATCGGATCGGACATTTACTGGTACGGAGAACTGGATACGGTTAATCCCGGATGGTCGAATGTTGCCGTCGGGACGATTGACGGAGATACCATCTCTTTAAAATGGGCTGACGTCCCTAAAGGAAAAGTAAAACAAAACGGTGTATTAATATTAAAATTAACCGAATCTCAAAGCCCGGATAATCTTCAAATCCTCACAGTTGTAAATAAAACCGGAAATTTTGGGGGATCCAAATGGACTCGTACGAATGCAGCCATAATTAATCCGGATTTAACCCCTACCCTTACTCCTAATGCTACTATAACTCCCACTCCATCTGCAACCCAGGGACCATATCCCGATCTTAAACCTGTCAAAATCGAAACCCAGAAAGGAGATAGTGCCAATCCGGGTATAGCCGTATCCATCGAAGTGGAAAACATAGGCTCTGCTGATGCAGATCCTTCAAAAGGTCAACTGGAAAAGGTATGGATGAGTTGTGTTGCCGAAAGTTCTGAAGGATACAAATCTGTTACGGGAAGCAGCGACTTTACATATTTTGATATCCCTGCAATAAAAAAAGGCGAAAAAACTACGGTCTCCACCAAAGTCAACAGTCCCCAGGAACCCGGTAAACTAACCCTAACGGCGACTGTTAATTATTTGGGAACTATTAAAGAGTCGGATTATAGAAACAATGTTATAGTCTCTTCTGTTATTCCGGTTTCCTCCTGCCCGCCTGAAATAACGTACGAAGACAAAATAGCTGATGCCATCTTTACAGAAACCAATGCAATAAGATCGAAGAACGGACTCTCTCCTCTTAAAAGAAACAAGAATATCGATGCAATAACAATGTCCCAAAGCAAACATGTTGCATCAAAAGGCACAGCCGACCATGAAAATTTTGACAGCAGATCGAGCCAGATGAGTAATTTAGGCTTTAAAATAACAGGGGAAAATGTAGCTCCCTTCAGACCGGGCAATCAACTTGATTATTGCGATCAAAAACTTCACAATGTTGCGGATACACCGGAAGGGCTTGCCAAATTTGTTATAGATGTATTGGTAAACCATGATTCCTGTAACCAGAACGGCCATCGCAATAACATCCTTGATAATAAGTATACAGATATCGGAATCAGCGTAGTAAAGGGAGTAACTTTTTATTTCGTTACCCAGGACTTTGCAGGGTAATGAAAATCCATTAATTTTTAGAAAATTCTTACACACAACGGGATCCCAGATACATATCAATTTTTATCATCTGCATGCAGTACTGCCTGGCACTTTCATAAATAGTCAATTGCAGACTTCTTATAGTGATGGTTTCAATATCCGGAATAAATCCGGAAATGAAGATTGAAATCGTCATGTTATTTTATTTATGGGTGATCTGATGGATTTATCAAAACTGTTAAAAGAAAACAGGCAATTATTAATTTCATTTCTTTTATTCTTACTATTACTATCCGGATTTCAGGTATCTGCTGGAGATTATGACCTCAATGGGGTATGGAATTGTGATGACAACGGGAAATACTACATTGTTCAAACCGGAGAAGATGTCTACTGGTTCGGTGAGCAGAAGGAATTAAACCCGGAATGGGCAAATCTCGCTATCGGAAAGATTAACGGAAATATTATTTCGCTTAAATGGTTTGATCTTCCAAAAGGAAAAATGAAACAAAACGGGGAATTAACACTGGAATACTCTGAAATTAAAATTTCTGATACCCATCAGGCGCTGACCGCCGTAGGTAAAACCGGAAACTTCGGAGGGTCCAAGTGGACACGAACTCTTCTGGGGTAGAATTTGTTTATCTGTTTCATTTACTACAATCAATTTGGCGGTGAATCACTATGAATAACAATGTCTCGGAGAAACGGCAAAAAAAATCCGGGCTATTTTTTTTGTTAGTTATTCTTATTACCTGTTTTCATGTTGCATCTGCGTCAGATGCAGCTGAGTACAGGATATTGCCGATATGGTTTGGCGATAGTAACCAGGGGGGTGGTGCAGCGATCGGATATATCGATGGCAACAAAGATCCGGATGTGGCCATTTTAAATATCGATGACCCGGGCGATCAAAATATTCCGTACCTTAGATTTGGTTTTAACTTAAATTCAGAAGGATATACGGATGATTGGACAAAGGAAGTCAGGATACCCATCTGGATGGGAGAAGAAACGGCAGCGGCCGACATTGCAATATCAGATATCAACAACAACGGAAAACCCGATATGGTATTCTTTAATATTGATAATGCTGAAGGCGAAAATCGTGCTTATTATTGTATCGGCTGGGACTTAACCGTGAATCAGGCTGATAAGAATAAAAAAACCGTTGATATTACATGGGATTCACATGTCATGGATCCGATACCCATACCGGGATGGATTGGTGAAGATACGGATGCTGGTGGAATAGCCCTTGCCGATCTCAACGGTAATAATATCAAAGATTTGATAGTTTTTCATATGGATGACAGGACAGGTTCGTTTTTTCACCCAAGTGGTGATAATAATAAAGGATTTTATAAAATTGGTTGGGATATGGATAAAAACGGCGAAGTTACATGGAACACAGCTTCGAGGACAGAACAACCCTTTGGTATTCTCGGTTGGGGATTAGGACATGAGACTGAAGGAGGTGATATAGCAGTATCCGATTTGAACAATAACGGAATTCCTGATATCACTGTTTACTATGTTGATAATCCGGAAGGTGATAATGTCGGATATTATACAACCGGATGGGATATTTGCAATAAAAGTTCCTGCCTTGGCGAAGCACAAAAATGGGACTGGCCTCAAAAAATTCCAGGATGGTTTGGTGAAGAAACAACAGGGGCCAGTATAGACATATTAAATAAATTGTCAAATGGAGGATCTAATTTTTATATCTTCAGGGTAGGGAAAAATATCGGTTCCTGGAATGTAGGATTGATTGGAACTGACATTAAAGGCCTCAAAGGGATATATTCAATATTCCCTATATCGTCTGTCAGAACCACATTCGGTTCATCAGATATCAAAAAGAACGAACAATCTTTAGTAACCGAAAATCAGGGTATGAATAAACCCGAACCATCATCGTCTGTTGAGCTCAGCGGTATATGGAATTGTGACGACAAGGGCATATATTACATTGTACAAAAGGGAAGTGATGTTTATTGGTATGGGGAGGAGAAGGATCTGGACCCGAGATGGTCTAATATTGCATATGGAACAATAGAAGGAGACACCGTTACCTTGAAATGGATTGATATTCCAAAGGGCAGAGAAAGGCAAAACGGAGATTTGACTTTAAAGGTAAGTGAATCCAAAGGGACCGATGCAGTCCGGACCTTAACGGCCACCAAAAAAACCGGAAATTTTGGAGGAAGCGTCTGGACGAAGAAAAATAATTAAAATAATTATAAATTTTTTAATTTCATCTGGCTATAAATCAAAATCGGTACCCGACCCCTTGTGGGAGGTGCTGATATTTTCTCCTTTTTAGCAATATTTTTATTATTTTTCCCGATTTGAATGGAGATTCATAGAGATAAAAAAGAATAAATTTTATCCGGTTGTCTGCATGCAGTACTGAATGGCACTTTCATAAATAGTCTATTGGCAGACCAGTATTAATGATGGTTGCAATATCATGGAATAAACAAAAAATGAAGATTGAAATCATCATTATGTGTTAATTGCGGTTGATTTTATGATATTACCAAAGATATTAAAAGAAAACAGGCTGATAATAATTTTATTAATATTTTTCCTGTTGATATCTCCGTTTCACGTTATGGCAGAGTCATATGATCTGAGTGGGGTATGGGATTGTGATGATGATGGAAAGTACTATATTGTTCAGATCGGATCTGATGTTTACTGGTACGGAGAACTAAACGCGGTTAATCCGAAATGGTCAAATGTTGCCATCGGAACCATTAACGGGGATACCTTATCATTGACATGGGCTGATGTCCCTAAGGGAACAGTAAAACAATACGGAAAATTATTTTTAAAGATTTCCGGATCGCAAAGTCCTGATACCGCACAAGTCCTCACTGTTTTAAATAAAACAGGTAATTTCGGGGGATCCAGATGGACCCGTACGGGTACGGCAATATCAGATGAAAGTATTTGTACTGATCCCTCCATGGAACTGAATACTGACAGACCAGGCAAGGATTACAAAGGTCTGGAATTAGCAGAACCGAATCCTTGCGAATGCATGAAAGTCTGTTTTAACGAGTCACAGTGCAGGGCATATACTTATGTAAAACCTGGTGTCCAGGGTGAAAAGGCCAGATGCTGGTTAAAAAATGAAATTCCCGTTCAGGTCCAGAATACTGATTGTATCAGCGGGGCAAGAAATATCAGTTCATCAAATAGTACGGGATTTCAGAAAGAATGTTCTTTTGATAATTATGTCAATTATTTAAAAGAACATAAAAATGGTGTAGTTACCTTTAAACTTACCATGAATAACAAGGATCTTAAAAAAACCCAAATATTTGTGGGTTATTTATCATATGATGAAAAATCAGGAATCCTTACGGGCGATACACAGGGATTACTTCAGGACAAATACAAGGATTATGTGAAGACTTCACCATCTACGTTAAGTCTGGAAACTAAGGCATTAAAAGGGACTTTAAGCCCGAATGTTTCTTTGAAAGAGGGAGCAGCGGCGATGGTAAATACTTTTACTTTCGGATGTAATGAAGGGGCCTGGTTTATTGGAAAGGATGAAAATTTTAATATAGAATATACTCTCGAATTATACAACGCTAATATTCCCCTTACCTCTTATCATCTCTGATTTTTTTTGGAAATTCGGTGATTATACAGGCTTTAAAACTTTACCCAGACAAAAAAATTTTGCAATATTATTGCCGTTATGAGAAATCCGGTGACAGGTCAACTCGACATTAATTATCTCCCCGTCGGCACAAATCAGCCTGTGTCTCAAAATAACCTTTGGATTTTGAGATGTTGCGTTTTTAAGGGCACGATTGACTGCATTATGGTCTGTATCAGGGATCAATGAGAAAAATGATCTACCAGCCAGGTTCGATTCTTCGTTTTTAACTGTACCACAGAATCCTTTATTAAAATATAATAATGTCCCGTCGGAGAGAATCCGGATAATAAAATCTGCTTCTGCCTCTATACATGACCATAGCATCTCCTGGCTTTCCCTCATCCCTTCCATGGCCAGCCTTTGTGAAAGGGCGAGAGATGCCTGCCCGATGTAAGTCTCAATTAGTTCGTACGAGGTTAAATCCTCTCCTTCTTTCGGGACGATCATAACAACGGCGAGGATCCGATCCTGGAAAACAAGACCGATAAAGAACTTATCCCGACCCATTAAAAATGTCAATTCTATTTCCCTGGCAATTTCCAATGGGACCGCTCCTGACATCGTAAAATAGAGATCACCGGGTATCCTGATAATTTTGCCAGACTTCGTGGTTTTTAATGCATAAGGGTCATCAAAACGCAGGCGTTTTCCGATGATATCTTCTCCGGTCAGTTTCCTGAAGAGGTGGCCAATTTCTGCAGGCAATATCCCTTTCGCTATGATATTATTGGTATCATTATCATAGGAGCTGATGGTAATCGTGCAGTCTGGTACAATCTCCCGAAGGCCTTGTATAATTGCATGATAAATATCTTCATCAGACGAAAGCGCCTGAAATTCACTTATTTTACGGGAAATGAATTCCCTTTCCACCATAAACCTGCGGTTCTTCTCCTCTGCTTCGTGAATCTCTGTAATATCCTTGCCATAGCACTGGAACTCTGAGATCTCTCCCTTTTGATCGAGTAACGCACGAATATCCCATTGCTGCCACACAACTTGACCTGAACGGGTTTTACTACTGCATTTTATCGATTTGCGCAGTTTCCCATGCTCTTTCATTCCGACTTCCGGTAACATGTCCGGAATAAAATAAGAGGTAATTTCCGGTATCCGCTCTTTGCAGGGGAGACCATTTTGTGTTTCTTTAAGGTAATTTTCATAAGCCGTATTGATATATGTTAATGAACCATCCGGGAGAAATCCTGCGATATATTCGGTTGTTTCCTTACTTAAGGCCAGAACTCTCTCTTCACTCTGGAAGAGGGCAGCAGATACCTTACGCCATCCGAGAATTAGTGAAACCTGATTTATGAATGTTTCGATATATCCGGGATCGGGTATGGAATCTCCTTTTTTGGGCAGTATTGCTACATTTCCAAAAATTTGATCTTTCAAAGATAGACTTATGACATAGATCTCATCCATGTTTAGTCTCTTTTCTATCTCTTTGCATAACTGGGAAGGTATCATTCCGAATAATCCGGCATATAAGCCACCCGGCACAAGGTTAAGGTTGCTCTGGTTCATCGATTCAATTGCTAATCGGTCATTAATCTCGTACATTAACCCGTAAATATCCGTTCCGGTAATTTCCCTGAACGTTTCCCGAACCCTGTCTCCGGCAACGAACCTGACGGTCGAGAAAGATGATGAAGGGTCAAAGGATGAAACTGATATATATACCCCGGGGAGGAGTTCGTGAATAGCTTTCCCAATAGCATCGTACATATCCTCTTCAAAAGGAAGACCGACGAATTCTTTTACCTTTTGCGACAAGAAATCCCAGTCCCTGACGTTATTGTAGAGACATTCATCGGCCTTTTTCCAGGCAAGGAATAAGGATGACTGTTGAATGTAAGCTTTAACCAGTTCAGGGTTTGGAATATGACCCCCTTTCTGAGTGAGTATTGCAATACTCCCGAGAATTTTTCCATTGGATGCAAGGCCGAGAACATAGACTCCGCCGATATTGAGCCGTTCTTCTATCTCCCTGCACTCGAGGTAGGGAACCTGGCTGAATAAACTGCCGTGAATATCACCATACACCTTATGCAGGTTGTTTTGTCTCATAATCCCGTATACCTTCGGATCATCTATGGGTATCCTGAAGCCTATCAGATCTCTGCCTGTTATCTCCCTGAAAACATCAATAACCCTGTTATCACATGCATACCGGATTGTTAATTCTTCAGAATGATTATCAAACGAAGAAACCGAAATATGCATATCCGGCAATAATTCGGACAGTCCCTCTGCAATTGCAGCGTATAGATCTTCTTCATACGACAACTCGAGGAATTCCTGAGCCTTGCGTGATATGAACTCGAGATCTGCTGCATGTTGTTTCAGACGCTCCTCTGCCTCTGCCTGCCCGGTTATGTCGCATCCGATACCCTGATATTCATAAATATTGCCGATGTCATCAAAAAGAGCCCTGAACGTCCATTGATGATATCGAAAACCGTTTTCCGACCTGATTTTACACTTAAGGTTTGTAAAGGAACGTTCCTGGCATAATTCCCTGATATGTTTTTTAATTAGTATCGCATCGTTATCGCATAGATCAAGAATGAACGGTGTTCCCAAAAGTTCTCTGGATGATCTTCCTGCATAGGAGGCATAGGTTTCATTTACAAATGTGATTGTTCCATCCGGGAGAAACCTGATGATAAATTCGGTCTGATCTTCGACAATTGCTTTAAAGCGTGCTTCAGACAACTCGATTAACTGTTTAAATTTCTTTTCTTTCGTTATATTTTCACACCGTAATATTACTCCGTCCTCACCGTTTGTGAGGACAGTCGGTGTTTGCCTGATTCTGAAATATTTTAGTTCGCCATTAATAGATGCATTAATCTCTGTAATGATCTCATCTGGTTCTGATGTCACCTGGTACGGAAGGTTCTGTAAAAATGGATCAACGGTTGCGTTTAAAGGTATACCAATAAAACCATCTGGATCTTCTTTTATTATTGACCTGACAGCATCGTTTAACCAGATAATATTACTATTGCTGTCCAGCAGGATTATCTTTTCAGATGATGAATCCAGTATTTTTGTCAGTGGCATGCGACGGGAAGGGGAATACACCTTTGCATTACCGTGTATCTTCATCTCGGCTTCTCCTGATATGAGAAGAATCTGAAGATATTTAGCTATAATGTTCCTGTTTATCTTCAGGATATGAGAGAGATCGGAGATTGTAATCCCTTTGGGATTCAGCATGAGCTGCGATTTAATCCGGCTGATGGTCTCTTCTTCCAGAGCAGTCATTATTTATGTATTTTATCTGTTTGAAATTAATTAACATTCTGTTTTAAAGCGTTTTGAAAATTAAATTTATAATCGACATGATGAACCATGGAAAATAATCATGGCAGGTATGCAAAAAGAATAAGGGCGGAGAATGACCGTGGGTCTTACATCATCGAACCGACCGAAGAAGGGACGGGGGCATTTGAAAAACACCACATGCACCATCTGAACTTTGCTGCAGGGATGGCATCGATTCTCGGAATTAAAAGACACTAGTCTTTACAGAACTCATCAGCCGTATAAACCGGAATATTCCGATGTTATCTCCGGTCTGTCTCTATTTATATTGTGAAAACAAACTTTCAACCATCAGTTGCGTAGTCGTTGTCAATCCTGCTCCGAGTAAAAACAATTTACCATAATCAAGGATTTGATTTGATCCGAAGGTGTTGTTGCTGAAATATAAAGTCTCCAAGCCGCCTAATATTAATGCAATAAATATTATGATCAATGAAATTAAAAAATAAAATTGACTGAAAACCGAAGGCTTAATTACACCTTCAGCACTTTTGCCGATACTGGAAAAGGTTGTAATTATTTTGTCCATTTTATCCTGAAGATACCCAAAGTTCGGAAAGAATCCACTGACATAAACAGGAGTTGATTTTTGTAAAGAAAATGCATTTGCCACGTATTCCCTGGTTCTTAAAGAAACGTAAGGACAACAGTTCGGAGGATTTAAACGCTCGTAATATTTCATTACTGAAGAGAGCACCTTATTTAGTGACCTGACATCTTTATCCCCTTTTAATTGGTTAACCCAGTTTTGAACTTCTGTTTTCTTAAAATCTTCAGTGTCGCCTGGTTCTATTATATTAATAATTTCAATAATATCTGAAAATATCTCAAGTTCATCTTCAAATGAACTAATAATCTCATTAAATTTATTATAATTCGCTATTTCGCTAAGATTGTTATTAACCCATTCATCAGTGTAAATATTATCCAGGATTTTTCCCAATTCATCTTCAAGGTTTTCCAGATTTTTTCCTGGAATTGTTTCATTCCTTATTCTTTGCCGGGCCTTGTTTTTACTATCTTTTATCCGGTAATAATTATTAAAAGCTTCTATCCATTTATCTTCGCCAGATTTCCATTTTTCATATTCTGAATTTAATTTTTTTATTACGTTTTTTGTTCCCTCAACATCTTTATTGTTTATCATGTCCTTAATTTTTATGTCGTTATCCCCCTTGATTTCAGAAAATTCTGAAAAGAATGGATTTATGATCTTATCATCCAACGGCATTTTTATTTTATCATCTTTTTGTAATTTATCGCTGAATTTCTTAAATTCTCCCTTTATCTTCTCTATCGGGTATCTATTTAATTTATACCAGTTAAGCAATAATCCAAGAACAAAAAATATCGCGAGCCAGAAAATAAACCAGGATAAAGGCATTTTAATTGAGATGGTTATCGGAATTGTCTCTTGATAGGTCTTGTTCGCAGTTTCATCAAAATACTGCAATATCAGGGAACCGGAATATTTCTCTTCAGGTAAATTTATTGTATAAATGGTGTAAGGAATTGTAATTATCGAAGGAAGAGATTTTGTGCTTTGTATCTCATTTACGACAAAATCTTTTTGCGGTAAGAGATTCATCCCTTTGGAATTTACCACACCCAATGGGAAAACAGTTATATTACTTATTAAATTATTACTTTCAATATATAGGTCGGAGTCAATAGCAATCCCTTTTTCGACATCGAAAGTTATGCTTGACGGCGAGATACTCGCATTTGTATTTTCTGCAATAGCAAATGAGCAGGAAATGAAATAAATGCAGATGACAATTGTTGTAAAAAGAGAAGCTTTCAGCATTTTATCACATATTTTATTCATATACTCGCTTGAGTATAAAAATATATTTAATTTAATTTTCTTTGTGGTTCCATATTAGATACATAGTAATTGAGTATTCCATCCGGAGTTTCAGTGAAGATATCCAAAAAGGAGAATGGATTATTATATTATAATGAAAACATTCCGGAATGATCAGGTGTAAATAATGGATTTGAAGGGTGGATCCTGGAAATATTTGGGATTTATCAGAGCCTTTGTCGCAACCGAAGTGTTTTTTCAGCAATCTGGTAGGTTTTCCCATCATAGTACTCTGCATACGCCCGTACCAGGTCTTCTCCGTCGGTTCCGGTGATGATAATTTCACTACCGACTTTTGCCGGAAGGTCAAACCGTTCAACGGTACCATCGCTCCGCTGGATCATAACCCAGGAATTCTTAACCATCTTCTGTCCTTTTCCTCCCGAGAAGAAGACATGGATTGATTTGTCATATTGCTCTTTATCATTAACCTGGGCTGATACTGTGATATCATCCGGGGGTGCCGGAAATGACTCCAGTTTATTCCCGGTATCCGCGGATCCTTTCTGAATTCCCTGGCCACCGGATAAAGCGGGAGACAGATTCTGTGTACAACCTGTAGCAAGGATGACAAATATCAGGCAAACTAGAATGAGGATAAGTGATCTCATGAAATTAATGTGGTATTCGCATTATAAAAATCCATATGAAACAGCTTCATGCACAATCCATGAGTACGACTGGAATAGCAGTAAACCGGGATCAATTTTGAATTACCCCAGCGTATTATTTTATTTAACCGGTTTACACTCCCTCTATTTTTAGGCGTCAGTTTTCTCCCGCCTGATAAATTGTATGTCTTCCCTGCAACCCACATTCTGCATTCCATTATGAGAAATAATTTTTTTCATAATGGACTGCGGAATGTGAGTTCTCTTATATAACCTAATATTAATTTTGGGCACAGAATAGTAACACCTGGTTGGGTTAATCAAATGAATTCAAGGGAGAACTGAAATTGAGCAGATATCTTATACTGTCAGTCTCTATAGGTAATACTGTCATAAATGGTTAGGAAGTATCATTTGATACCCGTTTGTACACATATCTCATTGCTATCGGATCGTTTACAAAGTTTTGTTCTCAGTATATCCCTCTGCGAGGTGATAAACGATTAAAGTATATGGTTTAGTAATCTCTCCAAGATCCAGGTTTATTCCCGTACCGGTAGTATCTCCAATAAGGTAAAACCGTTTCCGTCATCTGTAATGATTACCTGGAATGGTTTTTCTATTGTTGCACCTGTCATAGGATGGGAAAAGATCTTTTTACCATCAAAGACTGGTCCGGTCTGGTTCAAGATTATCCTGGAACCATCCCCTTCTATTGTTTGGTTAATCTCCTGTACTTCTTTATTAACTGAATCGGCAATAAGATACTCACGGTTCCAGGTTCAGGTAAGATCAGGGTACTTGGGTATCTGCACAAACATTACCAAATGACAGTAACAATCCTGTAATAATAAAATTAATAATTCAAACTTTATGTTTTGTACCGTTTTCTGACTTTGATTTTACCGATATAATAATGTAGATATCAGATGATTTTTGTAAAACTTAAGGATCTGAATCAATCCCTAATTTGTGAGTTTTTCACTTATCAACCGGAATCAATTCTATCTGAAACATTTCAGGCCAGAGTTTACCGGTCACGAAGAGACGATCTTCTTTTTTATCATATGCTATACCGTTTGGACAGTCTTCTTTTATGAAAGGTATTGAGGTATTACCCCTGAGATAATCGATAGAAGACCATCCTCCCTCTGTACGGTCTTTTAGAGATATTATTCCGGAAAGATCAATCCATCCGGTAACGTTACCTGATTCCGGGGATATCCGGGCGACATTGTATGTGGGCCAGATGTTAGCAAAGATTTCACCGTTTATATATTCAAGTTCGTTGAGTTCTCTTACCGGTTCTCCGTTCAATGTAACAGAGAGATTTCTGACAAACCGGTAAGTTTCAGGGTTAATGTAGTGGAGTGTAGAAGTGCCGTCACTCATAATCAGGTTCTCGCCGTCATACGTTATTCCCCACCCATCGGTAGAATAATTAAAAGTCCCGAGATAATCAAGGTTTGAAACATTATACAACATTCCAAATCCCTGTGTTTCTGTCTCCTGGGCTATCTTATCGCCAAAAACCGTAGCTCCTTCTCCAAAAAATTTAACCGGCAGGTGATGCTCTTTCTCTATTGCACCGGTAGTCAGATTGACTATTCTTATCGTGGAATTTCCTTCAGGCCCTGTACTTTCCACAATTATTCCATTATAATATGCCAATCCTTCAGTAAATGCATCAGGGTCATGCGGGTATGTATTAATAATATTGTAGGTATAATTCTGAACCTTCGATACAGGAGATATTATGTTATTATCCGCGAAAGCGGCAGTTACACCTATAATTAATAGAAAAATGATAAAGAGCATGTATTTATTATGCATATAGGTAACTAGTATTAATTAGTGGGATAAATAATCTGCTCTTCGTGATGTAAGGCATACATTCAATATTTATGCTATTAATAATCAAATTCTCTTTCCGGGTCTGAATATGGCAGATGGTCAAACGTATTTTTTCCTTATGCTCATGCTCTCCATTCTGTTTAACTTCTGGTTTCCATATCCTATGATAATCTCTACGCCTGTGACTTATCTTGGGATTATACCTATAATCCTTGGTTTGTGGTTCATCTTTTGGACCCGTTCATTGTTACTGGAACAGAGAACAACCCTCTCTCCTTATGAAACACCCACGGCTCTTGTGACATCAGGGCCGTTTAGTATCAGTCGGAATCCGGTATATCTTGGAATGACAGCAATTCTCGCAGGATCTGCAATTTTCATGGGTTCCGGAATTACATTCGTCTTTCCAATTCTTTTTATCGCAATAATTGAGAAATTGTTCATCCCGGTTGAAGAGCAGAAACTTGAAAGGGTATTTGGTGAGGTATACCTGGAATACAAGAAAAAAGTGAGAAAATGGGTTTAATTTAATGATGTGATTGTTTATTATTTTAATAGGATAGAGAGTATTTAAGGAGATATTGATTATTTGAAATACTGGGGAGTTTTAAAAAGATATACAGACCAATCAATTTTTCCTATCTTCAATAATGTACATTATAATTATATCTCTTAATTTATTCTACAAAATTTGAGTTGAATTTTCTCAGGTTCATCTTGTAAGTTTGCCTTATGATATCAGCATAATGTGCTGAATTAATCCTGATTTTACCTGATAATCCAATAAGGAAATTCTGGCTTGTTATAAGCAGAAAAAAAGAGTTACTTTGAGAAGGTTGTGGATTCTTCTAATGCCAAAGGATCAAGACTATTTGTTATTGTAGCATTGCATGATGAACCGTCATTCGCCAGTATGAATGTGAATTTTCCTTGTTCAACCCAGGTACCGTTATATGTTGTTCCATCCTCAGATACAATCCCGGAAAGGGTTCCTTTTTCGTCATTTACATCCGTAAGTGGTTCATCCATTCCTGACATCCGGGTTCCATTCTGCGAAAGTCAGGTAACTGGTTTGGCTGACCAGTAAAGAGCTCAAAGACTGCCCATGCTGCATCTGCCTGGAATTGCTGGTGTTTGAACTGTAACTTCATGAAGTACGCCCCACTGGTTCGTCGTCTCCATTATGCGGTTTTCTTTTCTCTGATTCTTTCAACAAGCGATCAAAATCACTCTCAAATACCTTATCCTGGATGAGACGGAACTTCTCGAACTCATTCTCTGCATACTTCTTCGCCTGATCGGTAGTGATTTTTCCTGGCCCGGTAAGGATTTCCCGGTCATCAAAGGCAAGGAACTGATCAAGACGGGATGCCCAGTCTTTCATTGTCATTGCAATTCTCCGGCGGGCACGCTCTTCGGCAAGATCAAGCCAGGCGTTGACAATTCTACCCAGGGATCCCAGTTCTTCAGAGGTCAGATAATTCTTTGCAACACTAACATCGGTCCTGACCACCTTTCCAATAGGGGCATTCTCCCATGTGAAGAGCCCCATATGGTCTTTGCTGCTATCTGCCCGGGTTACTATAAGTTCTGCAGCAGTGTGACCGTGGATGGCATAATGGAGTTTATTCTGCACCGTGGCAAAGAAGGCCCGGGTCGTAGGGGCAGATTTATCGTAATCAATACTGGTTGCATAGATGTCGGTGATCTTCTGGTAAAACCGTCTTTCACTCATCCGGATCTCACGGATTTCAGCAAGGAGATGTTCAAAGTAATCCTCCCCGAGAATAGTACCGTTCTCCATCCGTTTTTTGTCAAGGACATACCCTTTAATGGCAAACTGCCTGAGGATTCGGGTAGCCCATTGTCTGAACTGGGTTGCCCGGATGGAATTGACCCGGTATCCTACTGAAATGACTGCATCAAGGTTATAATAGTCGATATTCCGTGAAACGTCCCGATTTCCCTCCCTTTGAACTAATCGGAATTTCCGATAAGTTGCTTCCCGGTTCAGTTCACCACTTTCAAAGATGCTGATCAAGTGTTCACTGATAGTCGGTTGTGCAACATCAAAGAGCAGTGCCATCATCTTCTGACTAAGCCAGATCGTCTCATCTTCGTATCTGACTTCGATACTTCCCTCTCCTGATTCCAGGGTAAAGATCAGAAAGTCAGCAGTGCTGTTCCTGATGAGCTTCTCAGTTTCTCTAGTCATCAGTCCCTCTCCAGATATCTTCTAAATGAGAGGTATTCAGAATTACATGTGAACATATCGAGTACCGCTCATATAACCCGGATAGTGGTATTCGGAGAGAGGGTATAGGCATTGTTTCCTCGTTCACACCCCAGGTCAACAGTAGTGAAGCCATTGAGCGGCATATAGGTGAAGGATTCTTTAATATTCGTAACATTAAGAAATCCTCCCATATTTTCGTTTGTAAAATTTGATTTAAAGATTACTTTATTTTTTACCCACTCAGCACATTCACGGGCTATAACTTTCTGCGTCAGTTCATTCCGAAGTTTTATCACATATTCAGTGCCATAAAGGCTTTTTTCACGATGAAGTCTGCAAATATAAAATTCCCGTATTTCCTTTTTAGTTTTTTTAGTAAGGAAAGCGTGTGAAGTAAAAATGAATCTTAATTCTTCAATCTCTGACAAATGATCCTTTAATATCTGAAAAGCAAAGATAGAAAAAAAAGATACAGCAAGAGAAATCTTTGATCCTTTTTTTATCTTGCTGATAAGATCATCTTTAAGAGTCTCTCGAATATTATCGATGATTTTCACTAACCCACTACCTAAATAATGTTTATGTTCTCATTAGATATATTATCCCACAATCCGCAGATGAATAAAGAAAAAATAAATTTATAAAAAGCTTAACTATATATTTTAGTATGATAATCTCTATGTATCAAGCATGGATTTCGATGATATCTTTGTTCCCAACTCCGAAAAGACAATAGGAGATCTTGGTTTGGTATCCGGCAGTTACGAAGAGTTACAAATCAGAACAATACCAGGTTGAAAAAGGATTCAGATTCCTCAAAGACAAAACATTCAGAGTATCAGAGGGGATAAATAATCAAATTCTCTTTCCGGGTCTGAATATGGCAGATGGTCAAACGTACTTTTTACTTATGCTAATACTCTTAATTCTGTCTGACTTCTGGTTTCCGTATCCTATGATAATCTCTGCACCCGTGACCTATTTTGGGATTATACTCCTTATTCTTGGTTTGTGGGTCATCTTTTGGACCCGTTCACTGTTACTGGAACAGAGAACCACTCTCTCTCCTTATGAAACACCCACGGCTCTCGTGACATCAGGGCCGTTTAGTATCAGTCGGAACCCGGTATATCTTGGAATGACAGCAATTCTCGCAGGATCTGCAATTTTCATGGGTTCCGGAATTACATTCGTCTTTCCTATCCTGTTTATCTTAATAATTGAGATGTGGTTCATCCCGGTAGAAGAGCAGAAACTTGAAAGGGTATTTGGTGAGCAATACCTGGAATACAAGAAAACAGTGAGAAAATGGGTTTAATTTAATGATGTGATCGTTTATTATTTTAATTGGGGGGAAAGGGTAAAATCCGGAAAGAAGTGAGAGGGAGTTTTCCAGGTGATATTGATTGAGTTTATGTAACTATTCAGCCATCTTAGGCTAATGCAATATTTTGAGATAAAAAATTCTCACTATCGATACTTCTAGATTGATTAGGCATCCAAGGATCATTATAGAATGTAGAAATAATTCCTTCTATAATATTAATTCCATTTTTTCTGATGGTAGAAATATAACTCCTAATACGGACTATCGCTTCAGCAGTATCGAAACTTCTAAAACCTCCGGAAATCTTCATTTTAACCTTCATCATACGAATATCTCGCTCGGCCT
>Ga0209340_1000942_pt1 | contig 24476 bp, 32 predicted proteins | sample EPASupsiteSAE323_FD_187266 | JGI IMG/M metagenome (GOLD analysis project Ga0209340, IMG submission 187266) | Bioremediated contaminated groundwater from EPA Superfund site, New Mexico - Sample SAE3-23 (SPAdes) (version 2) | ecosystem: Environmental > Aquatic > Deep subsurface > Groundwater >... | reverse complement strand
GTTTTGATCGGGCCGTAGAGGATGCCGACATCACCGTTGAAAACAGCGGTATCAAACTCTTTTACCATTTGTCCAGGACTGAACCGTCCCAAATCTCCCCCTTTGCGGCCGGATGGGCATTGCGAATGATCTGCCGCAGCTTCGGCGAAAGATAGCCCCTCTTCGATTTGTTTTTTGAGTTCGTTACACTCTGCTTCGGTACTTACCAAAATATGACGTGCGGTTGCCCATGCCATTGATGATCCTTTTTTTGTATTTTCGAAATTCTACTCTATTCCTCTCTATTTAGGAACGTTCTTTTAAATATTTAAGCTCATTATGTGCGTAGCTTTTTCCGAGTTTGAGAATATCCGCCATATGTGCAAGATGTTGTTTCGGTGTAAGCTGAGATTCGTTTCCGTGCACTTTGGAATAAATTTTGGCTAGATTTTGACCGATCATCATTTTATGATCGTTATTTTTTGTCATGGCTAACATTCCTTCCAACCCCTCTTTCGGCAAGGGGAGATTACAATAATAATCGCCGATATCGTTGATCCCCCAGTAGATAAATCCCAACAAATGATAAAAGTCCAATGAATCGGAGACCGAAGAGAAGGTAATGCGGCGGACATGTTTTCCAACTGCCTCTTCCATGATAAGATGAAGTATTTGTGTGGCATATCCTTTGCGCTGCTCATTCAGCGGTGTAAAGAGGTTATACAAGATAAGGTATTCGCCGTAGCGGTCGATCTTGGAGAAAAGATAACATAGATGATTATTCTCCTCATCGCACAATACACTGCACCCCTGTGCCTTCCAACTGAAGTGGCGGTCCCACCATGCCAGCGATTGATCGGCAAATCGGAGTGTTTCGGAATCTTGAATCAGTGCGGTTGAAGCAATGTAGTCGTTGCGGTCAAGCGATTCGAGGTGATAAAGAGACATGAGGCATCCTTTTACTCTCAAGTGAAGTAAAAAGTTCCCTCTTCGGAGCCGATTAGTTTAAGTGAGTAAAAGAATTATAGCCTCTAAGAAAGCTTTAGAGCGGTTAAAATTTAAGCAATTTTCTAATTTGTACTATAATGAATCTTGTGATATCAACAAACGGAGATAACGATGGACGCGGTACAAAAGGATCTTGAAAATCGAAAAGAAGAGATACAAAAAGCGATGGAGCTGATGTTCAAAGCCAACATGACGATTACTGATTGGGATGTACCTGAGGGGGATGATCGCGAAGCGGCAAAAATTTTGCTTTCTATCATGCAAGAGTCTTTAGATACGATCAAAGCGGAGATAGAGGCAGGAAATTACGACTATTATTGATCCAATGAGCGGTCGGTTCCAAAAAGCTGCGCCGTATCGATCTGATAAAAATCTTTATACTCTTCGTAAAGCTCCGGAAAATGGAGTTTCAGGGCTGAGGGCGATTCAAAAAAGCGCTCAGTTACGACGGCAAAAAACTCCGCTTCGTTATTGGCGGCATAGGCATCGAGAAGTTTGTATTTCCCCCATCCGCGGTTTTTAAGGGTGATGGAGCTAAGACGGTCAAACTCTTTATGCAGGGTTTTTACCCATCCGTCGTATTTGGAGTTCTCAATCGGCGGTATCCCGTCGATCTGGCCGTCCATAAAATCGATTTCGTGGGCAAATTCATGGATGATGACATTATGATGGCGCATATGGTACGACTCTTTTTTTGCCTCGTGCCAAGTGAGGACGACCGTATCGTTTGCCGATTGCCCTTCGATCATAAACTGCTCTTTGGCGTATATCCCGCCGGATGAGCGCACCTGATTGATCATGACGGAGTGGGGATAGATGATGATCGTTTTGAGGTTGTCATAGCAGTTTTGGGTATTTTTTCCCAGAAGCAGCAGACAGGCGTAAAAAGCGATAATCACTTTCATCTCATCGCTCACTCTCAAACCTACCCCTATAAACTCTTTGGAATGGATGAAGTAGACGATGGAACGCTGAACCTTTTGCCGATCTTCATCGGAGAGCTTTCGGTAATGGGGTGTTTTGTCGAGAAAGAGGTTGTACTCTTCCTTGAAAGGGATTTTTTTGATCTCCTCTAACCGTTTCTGTCGCCGAAAATCGTTGTAGAACAGCCCCGCAAAAAAGAGGGTTCCCAACGCGGCAAAGATGAGGAGGAGGGCGAGGCTGTAATCCATCAGTTAAAAGGGCTCCATTCTTTGAGAATTTCGTACTGGGCTCCGGTCGGATACAGATGACTTTGATACAGTGCGATTTTCGGCTCAAGTATCCCCATAGCCTTTGCGGGCGATTCCTCCAAACGATTAAAAAATGCAGACGGATCGATAATGGTCTTAACGCGCATCAGTGTTACATGCGGATGCAGTACGATGTGTTCCAGTCCAAGCAGGGGTGCAAGCTGATCGTAAAGATGCTGGAGTGCAGGGTTATGTGTAGTTGCGACAAAGACGCGGCTGTTAGCGAAATAATCAAACCGGGTTAATTCGGATAAGGTAACCGTGAACTGAAAGTGTGAAAGTTTTTCGATCAGTTCATCGGCATTAAATCGCTCTCCTAAAAAAGCGACGGTGGCATGGAGATGCTCTTCGTCTCGCCATCGTCCCTCTAAAAGCGGCGAGAAATCAGATCGGATTTTCTCATAGTCGTAGAGGCGAACCGGAACGGCGAGGAACAGGCGGTTCATAATAGGATCATTAGTATTTTTTGTTGGTATTGACGAGGAGATCTTTTTCGCTCAGATCTTCCATCAGTGTTTTGAGATTTTTGAGGGAATAGAGTTTCAGCGTATCGCTTTTTTCTTTTTTGAACTCGCTTGAAAACCCGTTTTTTGAGAAGATGACATAGATATCGGCCGTGAGTGCCGCTTTCGCGCATTTTTCCTGAAGCTTGGAGAGTTCGCTTTTATTGGCTTTGGATTTTGAGTATTTACACGATCCGGCGATTACTTTCCCCCCTTTGGTTTTGCCCAAAATTTCGATTTCGTTCGTTTTGTCCCAGTAGGAGCCGATTTTGGCAATCCAGTCCTCTTTGAAACTTTGTTTGACGAGGGCGATTACCAACCCTTCGTAGATTTGATCGAAAAAGCTTTGCTTGGTGTTTTCCCACTTCTCTTTCATCTCTTTAAAATCTCCCTCTTTGATCCCCTTGTAATACGGCGATACGGAAGAGAACCAAAAGCGTAAAAACGGAGCGGTAAAGATAAGGCGATCGGAAACCTCTTCGCTCTCATCGACGGGATCCGCTTGGGATTCTTGACGGCTCAAGAGGCCGAATTTGATTAAAAAGGCGGCAGACTCTTCACCCTCTTTGCGGCTGAGATCGGCACGGCGATAGGCAGAGTGTTCGCGTCGGTCGCCCAGAGCGACGGCAGAGAGGAGGGCATGGTGCGCTTTGTTGCTTTGGGTGATTTTGGTCAAATCGGCATGGATATAACGGTAGTTTTTCAGAACCTTCTCTTCGATCAGATCTTCGAGCGGTTTGGAGAGATCGACACTGTATCCCATACCTCCGAATACGGCAAAATACTCTATCGCTTTTTCGATATCGGTTGCGTTGTTTTGAAAACAAAATGATCGAAATTGCTGAAGAAGGGAAGGGTGTTTGTTCATAAAGGGAAGCCTTGAGTACTTTTTTAGTATTATATCCTACGGATCAGGAACGGTATAATAAAGTACAGAAACAGCAGGGCGGCGAAATCATGGATTATATTATCCTTTATGTAGGATTGGTGGCATCGGCACAAGCCGTAACGATGCTTCATATGCTTTATTGGCGGAGAAATCACAGCACCGTTCTTGCATGGTCGATGGCGATTCTCATGTTTCCGTTTCCCGCATTCATCCTCTATTTTATTTTCGGAAATCGAAAAATACGTCAAAAATGCAAAAAAAAGGTTTTGAATCTTCGCACGCTTCATCCCACGAAAACGACAGAACTCAATCCCATAGAAACGGTACTCTCCTCACATGCCATTTCGAACACGACACCGCACAATGAGCTTCAGTTGTACTTTGAGGGCGTTGAAGCCTATACTATCTTGATGAATGAGATCGAAAATGCACGCGAATCGATCTATATCAGCACCTATATTTTGCAAAATGACACAACGTCCGAACCAATTTTAAAAGCATTGACGCAAAAAGCGTTAGAGGGACTTGATGTTAGAATACTGATCGATAGTGTCGGCTCCTTTGAGCTCTATTTTAATCAGCGTCCGCTCCAAGCTTTGAGAAATGCCGGAGGAAATGCGGTATTTTTTATGCCTATTTTAAAACACCCGCTGAAAAACTACATCAATCTACGCAATCACCGTAAAATATATATGTTTGACGAACGTATCGTACTCACCGGAGGGATGAATCTTGAGGAGCAGTATCTTGGGCCTAAGCCGATGAAAAAACGGTGGGTCGATATGATGTTTCGCCTTGAGGGGGATGCTGTTGTGACGTACTTAGAAATTTTTTATGCCGACTATGAATATACGACGGGGCAAAAAAGTAGTGTAATAAAAAGGGAAGTAAACGGCATCGGCAACAGCCGTGTTCAAGTCGTCCCGTCCGGTCCGGATATGAGCGGCGACGCTTTGTATGAAGCACTGCTCAATGCCATCTATTCGGCACGGCAGAGAGTATGGATCGTTACCCCCTATTTTGTCCCCGATGAGACAATCTTGCGTGCTCTGATCATTGCCAAACACAAAGGGGTCGATGTACGATTGATCACGCCGCAGGTAACGAATCACTGGATTGCCGACATAGGACGGAGCAGTTATATGCGAGAGGCTGAAGAGAACGGTATAGGTGTAATGCTCTACCAGGGAAATATGCTTCATACCAAAGCTGTCTTGATCGATGATTATTCGGTGATGCTCGGGTCGGTCAATATTGATAACCGGAGTTTGTTCCTTAATTATGAAGTGGTCAGTTTCGTCTATTCTCCGCCGATTATCACTCAGATGGAAGAGTGGATAAAAAGCCTTATGAAACATTCGGTAATGGGAATGAAAAAAGGATCAAAAAAAAGGCTCATCATGGAAAACTTTATGCGTATCTTTTCACCCCAACTGTAGAGTAAATCGTCATGCCCGGAATAATTCGCCATATTCGTGAACCGCAGGAAGGAAATCGGTTACCTGAGAATTTCGGACTTTTGTGCTGGAATGTCCAGAAGAAGAATCTCGGATACCGGTTTAACCGCTTTTTTTCTGAACTGCTTGAGCATTACAAGATTGAGATTTTGGCGTTTCAGGAGGTAAAACTCAATCTTTCTTCTGCATCATTGCCGGGAAAATTTCATTTTTCCTGTGCGCCGAATATCCGATTTTTGAACCATGTATACGGAGTTTTAAACGGTTCCTGTATCCCCGAAAACAATAGCTTCTCGCTTCTTTCTTCCCATCGCGAGGGGATGATCCAAACCCGGAAAAGTGCGATTTTTTCAACCTACACGCTCTACAGCGGTGAGCCACTTTTACTGCTTAACCTTCATGCGATCAACTTCAGAGCGGATAATATCTACCATAAAGAGATCGAACTCATCTTTGATGCGATACGCCATCATCAAGGGGCGATGATCGTGACGGGGGATTTTAACAGTTGGAATAAACAGCGGATGGAATATCTGATGAAGCTCTCGGAAGCGTTGGATCTAAAAAACAGCGAGATCGAACACAGCCACTTGATCAAATCGTTTATGAATCATAAACTGGATCATATATTTTATCGGGGGCTGCAATTGATCGAGAGCCATGCCGTCGATGTCCAACATCTTTCAGATCATAATGCGCTGTATGCCCGCTTTCGCTCAGTGTAGTCTTATTTCCGGTCGAAATGATAGATTGAACTGTTTTGGAGGGGCTTTTTGTCTTTCCAACTGAGATAGGAAGATTTGAGATGTTTTCCCTCATTTGAGAGTTCATGTATGATCTGATGGACATGGTCTTCATCCGATCGGCACAGCTCAGTCGTCATATCGCAGTCGAATACGAATCGCTCCGGTGTACTCTCTTTGAGGTTCGCCAAAAATTCGGGCTGATTTTGTTTGGTGCAGTAATGGGTTGCTTTGAGGTTGGTACACGCGATATCTTTGCAGTGATACATGGTGACCATCTGCTTGGCGGTATTGGGGAGGAGGTCTTCTTGGATCGTCACTTCGCCTCCGATCAGTTTGAACGCCATAGCCGTTGTGTCGGTTCCTGCCAGAGGCAAGAGGGCTTTATGTTTATACGATTCGGTACCGGTCTGTGCTTCGGCGGGGGAGAGTTTCCACTCACCGCTCAAAGCGGCGTCCATCCAGTCAAACAGCTCCCATGCGGTTGTATTTTCGGCCGCATGAGCGGAGGTAATAAGAGAGAATACGGTTAGTAGCGATAATGCAAGTTTTCCAATCATAGCCGTTCTTTAAAGCTTTTCGGCCCCTTTTTGGGTTAGGACTACCGTCACGCCGTCTTCTTTGAGCTCGATCAATCCGTCATGTTTAAGTTCGTCCATAGCGATTTGAAAAGGACGGTCTTGCTTGGAATCGAGTTTTTTCAAAATGGCGCTGATGACGTCTTGTTTGGTCATGATGTCTCCCGCAACCGAACGACTGCTTTTGAACCAGTTCATGAACATCGCTTTGATTTCATTTTTTTGGGTTGTTTCGATATTCTCTTTTTTCGGCGGTGCTTTGCGGGCAAAACTTTGCTGATGATGTTTGTTATCCCGCGACATTGAGGGCTTTTTGTTGGTAGCTGGCGGTTTGATGAGGTATCCTTCGTATCCTTTTATGTATCGTATTGTAGTTATTTTTGCTAAAAATTTAGATACACGATAAAATATCGATCTTTTTAATATAATAAAATATTCTATGAGATGCAAGGGATTAGATGAAAGAATTGAGCGTAACTGATTTAAAACTCGGGTTTGAACAGGATATTAAAATGGCTCTTTATACACTTGAACGATATAACATTGATGCCAATTTGGCTTTAGTCGCGTGCGATGATTACGACATCGATAAAGCGCATCTTATGGACAGTGTACGTAAAAGTGATGTTATCAAAAAAGTAAATGAACACTATATCGCTGTTTTATTCACATTTGTGGATTATATAGGGGCTAGATGTGCCTTGGAAAAACTGGTTAATCTGTATGAACAATTTGAACTCAAAGGGAGCTTGATCATATTGAGAAAGGGTGAATCAATCGATAGTGTTTGCGAACGGTTACTGGAAGCCAATCATATGGTCCATAAATATCCGGCCACCAAAATGTTTTGCGAATTCGACCATATTGTCGTGCAATAGAATTTAGAAAATAAAGAGTCCGAATTGAATTGCTTTGGGCTTTTTGTTATCGGGCAAATTTTTTACGCATCATTCTAAAATGGAATATCGATATCACCCCGATTACCGTCATAAGGATGGCAAAGCGGTACGTATCCAGTCCGCTTGACTTGGCACCGATAGCGAATCCGAAAAGCAGAAGCAGAAAAAAAGTCATAAATCGAGAATAAAGTTTAGTTGTTTTCATTAAAAAAGCTCATTTAAAAATTGTCAGAAACCATATCGGCAAAAAAAATATTTTGTTAATGCCATTCTACAAAAATATTTCCTTTTCCTGATCTAAAATTAATATTTACAGTATTGATTTTGGACTAATTAAAAAAGTAACATGAATTTAATTTTATTAGTTGTAAAGTGTTATATTTAACGGAAAGGACGTTGCTATGAAATCTGAATGCGGCTTTTGCAAAAGTGAAGATGTAGAAACGGCGTGGGTAGATGGAGACATGGTCGTCATGTGCCCGATTTGCGGTATGGAATCGGTTGTCTTATACCCAGAATCCATAAATTACTTCGATTCCGAGATAAACGATGAGTACGCTTCTTATCAGAGGGACAAGAGTGTCAGGTTCCATGCTTAAGAGCCTTTTCTTTCTCCGGATAGGTAATTAAACCTATCCTTTCTTTTCTCCAAACCCTTTCTCAAAAAAGCGTATCTGATTATTCTTTGTCGCAAAGAGAGTTATTCCCTTTATATATTGAAATAATACAGGGTCTTTCCGCATTCTGTACAGTAAATTTCTCTTTTAAATATCTCGTTTTTCAACGGTCGGATATCCAGAGTGTTGGTTTCGCATCTCGAACATGTAACAATGTCGCCTTGAACGCTATCAGGGTATTTTTCCCGATACCAGTTATATGTTTTTTTATCATAAGAAGCAGAACCTTTGAACTTGTTTTTGAAAAGTGCGAGAGGAAGCAGCATTATTAATCCTCCCGTTATGAGGAAAAGGATACTGAATTCAGAGAGGAGGGAGAAAAACATTACTCCCGCCCCCAGAGGCATACAAACTGAACTGATCATGATAGAAGTTTTATTTTCCATATCTATCCTCCTGTTTATATTAAAATTTAACAATGGATGTTTAGTATTATGATTAAGATCGACTTACGGTAGTGTAAATAAGTTTAGTTAGTTTATGTTTCTAATTGGTTGCTATGCTGAAAATGAGAGTGAGCGGCAGAGCGTTATTTTTAAAAAGGGTTGCTAATCTCTTCGGAAGGGGTTGTCTCAATGCGATCGGGTAAATTTTTATCCCGTTTCAGCGCATCGACCGAGGCATCGATAAGGCGTTTTAGCGTTAGGGCGGATTCAAGCCCGTGACGGTCTTTTGTAAGTTCTAGCGAGCCGTAGATCGAGATACGGTCCAAACGGTTTTCGACACTCAGATTATCGATTTGAAATGATTCCGCTTCGTTTTCGTATGCCATAAAAGATTGTGTGGGCATTTTAGAACATCCGTTTCAAAAGTTTTTCGATTAAATATATTATATCCTTATTTGTCGTATTGTTGTACGAACCGCCGCGACGCTCCTGTGGGTCGGGCAAATCCATCGTATTTTCTTTTGCGCTTGAACTCATTTTTGGGAAAAGGTTCAGTCCGCTTATTTGCTCGAGCCGGGCAATACTGAGAACTTCATACTCATCACTGGCGGCGTTGGTAACGATATAGGCGGCACCCTGTCCGCTGGAAGGATCATAGATCGCTTTATAAAGTTTGGTCGGTACCAAAACTCTTCCCCCGATTCTTTTGATTTGTGAGCCGCTGAAAATGGGCCCGGTAATGACGTAGAGGGAGCCTTTTTGATTTGTCAGATAGCGCGTAGCACTTTCGATCGCCGACCATATTCCGCGATTGTTTTCGGAATTTTGGGGAACCATATTCGCGAGGGTAAAGCACTCATGCTGAGATTTTTTGCTTCCCATGTCGGCTGCGGGTGCCATATGTCCGCGGTCATATCCCGATCTGGCATAATCGGAGAGTTCGGCACGTTCATCGCCCTTTAACCGCTCTTCGGGATGAAAATCGTTCGTTCGTTTACTCTTATGGCGCAATCCCTCTTTAGTGAGATGCTCAGCGCTCCACAAGGGTGTCCGAGAGACTCCCGAGTGCATAACCGCAAAGCTGCTGTAACACAGCTCTTGGGTTTTCGGAAGGAGTTTGGCGTTTAAAATATCGGGTGCTTCGTTGCCGAAATAGAGCCCGTCACATTGGGTCGGAGCGCTGAATAAAGAGGCACAAAGGAGTAGAGAACTGCAAAAAGAGAGTAATAATTTCATGAGCGAAGTTTACCATTATTTTATTCTCTACGGACGCTAACCTTTTGGAGTCTTTTGTACGTATGGATGAATAAGTCTTCTTCCCGCATTCGACGTCCGGAAACTGACAGTGAGGAGGGGAATGGTTTTCCCCTTATCTTTTATTGTTCGTAGGCGTAATGGACTTGGCCGTTGTCGAACATTGCATCGATCCGGCTCTTGTCTCCTTTCTCGATGGCAGTGATAAACGCTGTTTTCAACTCTACATCATCCCCTTCAAACCATAGACGGTCCGCATCTATCAGTTCGGAAATTCTTCGTGAGTCTTGTTGTGCGAGAGAGAGGTCGATGACATGGCGGCAGATAAAGCGGCAGAGATTGCTTACTTCACCGCATTCATGATGCAGGTCATCTTCGGGAGCCCCGTGGACGATCAGCATTGCCGCCATCTTTTTGTACATATCTTCTTCTTGGTAGGCCCCTTCCTCAAAGCTTTTTTTAATCAGGGAAGCGACGAGAGTCAGAGGTGCAATCCCCTCGTCATTCGGAAGTTTAGGCGAAGCACCGCTTTCGAGGCATTGCTCAAGCGTTTCAAGGTCCTGAAATGCGATGGCATTGAAAATGGCTTGTGACATGATTGCTCCTTTTCGACTGATATATTAGCAACCATTATAGCTTGAAATCACTTTACCGCATAAAATCAATTATAAATTGTTGGCGTGTTACGCTCCCCCAATAAGGATCATCGTAGAGCTCTTCGGTAAATGCGGTATTCTCATATCGTTCAATCGCTTTACGCCAGAAACGGGTGGCGTAATCCGCCGCGACAAGTTGTTTAATTTCCCATGATCCGGGATGATTGTTCCATATGGCGTGTGCGAATCGCATCCCTATACTGTTTTTACGGAAGCGGGGAACGACGTAGAATTCACATACTTCGTAGCCCTGATCCCCCTTGCGGGCGATGGCGGCGATCCCTGCGGGAGTATTGTCGATTTCAAGTAAAAAAGCGAGTATATCGCCTCCCGGATAGGTATCAAGCGCATACACCCCCGAGGGATCAGGTTGTTTTTGGGTGAGAGGCGAAAATTCAGCTTCATACGTTTGGGCAAGATTATAGTAAATGCCTATATTGGCTTCTGTAACGGGGATGATCTGCATAAAACTCGTATTATTTTAAGATGCGCAATACTAGCATATTCATAGCTTTTAACGATTACATAATGCAGCCGTATTGTTCATTTAAAAAGGGAAGATATCGAGTGTAAACGGAGGAAACAGATGTTTAAACTTTTCCCATACGGATGGATTCGGCATTTGAAACGTATCGTTTTCCATGGTTAGTTTGGATGTATTCCATTTCATCGACTTTGAGTCATCGGCGATGATATCGATAGTAAAAGTTTGATCTATTAAACGGTTGATTTCAAACTGGGAATGGCGAACCGTACCGCATTCATCTTGAGGTTTCGGACTTGAGGAGTCGCAGGGTTGATAGCGATATAGGGGATCGGAGATATCCATGAGACACATAAACTCCGCGTGCGTCGACTCGTCAGTGCGGGATGTCATGCAGTTGAATCTGGTTTGATAGAGCAGACGAAAATAGTTTTCATCCGATCGGTATGCGTAAGGGATTTTATTGCGTTTGTTAAAAAATCCCAGAGGTAAAGCCGTACCGTCTTTTGTGCCGTTATACACGGGTATCGCCCAATTCCCTTTTTGCCGCGGAGAAGCGGAAGGGTAGCGGCCTACGACGGGAAATTGATTGTAGCTCACTTCATCGTATAGACGTTTGACGATCAGATTAAGCGATTGGAATTCGTAAGCGCATTTGTCATCCTCTTTTGGTGTTAAATTGACGGTAATGCGGAGGTCATACGCTTCGTCATTCACCTCAAACGTCTCTTTTTTTGTTTTGGGTACAAGCGAATCTCCCCGTTTTTCGGTGCACGCTTCATCTTTGTTTTTGGCGACATAGGTGAGTTCGTATGCAGCATTGAGTCGAGGATCTTTCTGGCCGTTAAGGGTATAGGTTATTTTTTCATTTGCGGATAGATCAAGCGTCGTGATTAAACTAAGTATGATGAGACTTCGAATTTTGTTCATATAGGATAGTACCGTTTTAAAATTTTGATAGATTGATTATAGCTTTTTCTCGCTTCTATGCTTCAAACGAGGATCAGTGATAGGTTTTGAATGATTGTAGAGCAGAGGTTAGATGGTGGAAGGAGGGGCATAGCCGCCCGTCTCCCTTTGTTATCCGCATAAAAAAGTTTCCCAATTGAGTGGGCTCCAATGATTTGAGTCACGGAGCGTCTTTGAGGGGACCGTGTTCATCGGAGCTTGAGGAGCGAATGAAGGAATCGGAGGAGGAGGTGAGATCTCAGGGATCGGAAGCCTCGGATCATAGGAAGCTTCGTCCATATAGGCTATGCGCTGTCCTCTTTTATCAAAAAAGACACCTTTATGAATTCTACCAAGATGCTGAGCATTGTAGGAGAAGACATTGAAGTCTCGTATAAATGCTCTGCAGTAATTTTTACGGTCATAGATGACACCGTTGTTAAGCCATCCGATTGTCCGTCCGTGACGGTTAAATATGGGTTCCATGGTTGTTTTCTCCTCCGCCGTATTTTTTTTGAGGGTAATCATTGTAGCAGACAATTATCAAAGAATTAACAATTGTTTAGAGTAAAAAAAAACATTAAATATTATATTAAGTTTTGAGCTGTTTGGCAGATCGGCAAACTTTTAAGAATGCTTAATGCATAGTATTTGACAAATTAAAGGGGGTGTTTTATGGCTGTTTTAATTACCGATTCTTGTATCAATTGTGACGCATGTATAGAGGAATGCCCTGCGACGGCCATTGTCAGTGCCGACGAATCGCCGCTTGAGAATGGAGAGTACACCTACGTCAAGCCCGAGAAATGTATCGAGTGTGTCGATGCCGCAGTCCCTAAATGTGCCGATGTCTGTCCAACCGAAGATTGTATCGTCTGGGATATGCCCTACATTGCGGAATACAATGACTATTTCGTATTCAGTGACCGCTACGTGATACGCGAGCACAAGAAGAAAGGGTTGATGTCTCCGGATGTGAATCCGATGCCTTGGCGCGAGTCTATCCCGATGGAGCAGAGGGAAATGAACGTGGGTGTGGGACAGACGCTGAAGCTTTATAATTGATTGAAGCTTGACATATTAAATATTCAGAATTTTTTCTCATTTTTGATTATCATTCCATCATATTAATTCAAGGAATATTAGATGAGATACCTTCTGCAAGTCGATTTTCCCCATAACGGGCCGTTCGGCGACGAACTGAGTGTGGTAATGGAAGATTTGGCAAAAGACATTGCGAACGAAAAAGGGCTGATTTCAAAGCTCTGGACGGAAAACGAAGCCGCTAAAGAAGCAGGGGGGATTTATCTGTTCGACAATGAAGAAGATGCAAAGCGGTATTTGAAAAAACATACCGAGCGTTTGGAAGCCTTCGGATACAGCAATATACGGGGCAAAATTTTTGTGGTGAACGAAGCGTTGAGCGCGCTGTCGATTCCGTTAAAGTAAACAACATGTCTGTTTCTATAACGGATTACCTGAAGAGATAGCAAAAGCTATCCAGCCGCCTTTTTTTGTCATTCCATTGGTAGAAATCTTACCAAACTTCTTGCTGTTATCACCAATAGGAACTGTTACTAATGACGCAAAATTTCGTTTTGTTTCTTCTAAAATAATGTAACCTTTTCCATTCACGGCAGCGTATAATCCACCTTCATCTTCAGCTATGATAATCACGACATTATCCATTTGAGCCCCTTCTATTGAAGTAATCGATCGCATGTATCGGATAACAATTCATTGAAAATTTGATGTATCTCGTCTTTCTCTTTTGTCATTTTCATCTTATTAAGTTTTGTTTTTTCATCTGAATTTACTTTATCATACGCTTGGCTGATTTGCATATCAAGTTTAGTGCTATCGGCTTCTTCAGCTTTTTTACTTTTAATGATTTCCCAGAATTTTGCAAATTGTTCTTCAATATATGGTTGCATTTCACTCTTGGCCTCATTGTATTCAAGTAATAAACGAGCACTATCTCGATTTACTTTATTCAAAAGAAAATGTTCGCAGGCAGTACTTATAGTATCAAGTTGTTTGTCTATTGCTCTATAACAGAAAAACGATGTTTCATCGTTTGGATCAAACGATTTATTGACAATCTCAAATACTTTATTAGAAACATGTTCTATGGTTTTTAATCTTGCTGTTTCTATTTCTTTGTCAATTGTTGTTTTTACCGGTGATGAAAGGTATGCTGCTTGTGTTGAAGCGGAAGATTCGCCTGGTTTTCCCGCCAAACTGAGCAGGGAGTCAAAATACATTTTTGTCTGATTATATTCGTCTCGTACTTTAGCAAGATTTTCTTTGAAGGTGTTGCATTTTTGTCGTTTTGTTTTATTGGCATCATCAGTTATCTCTTCCACTTTTTTACCCAATAAAGTATTACACAAACTGTCATCACTATTCAGATCATTAAAGTCTTTTTGCACTTTGTCCATTTTTTCCTTTGAGACAGAAACGCTCTTTTGAGCATCTTCAATTGTTTTAATGGCTTGTCCCGTGGAAGCAGTTCCTGTGGACGCAATAACAATGGGTTTGGGTGTTACTGTACCGGTTAATTGTTCGATTGCAAGTATGGAAACCATGATCCGCTGATCCCGTGCAGCTATGATAGGATATTCATAGTCACCGATCTGTCCATTTAGGTATCGTTCACAGGTGCGATACATCATTTCTTTAAGCATATTGATAGTTTGTGTACGGGAAATGGAAGTACCGGTCTCTGCACTGGAAAAGGCGGCTTGTAAAGCGACATTGATGGATTTAGGATCAGCTGATTGTCCAAAGCTTCCGCTTCCGCTACTGGACTGACTGAGCACGCTAAATACATCCGGACTATATTCGGCACAAAATCTACGCACTTTTTCTGTTTTCTGAATACCATTTGTACAGGTTTTTATCTCTGAAATTGTAGTAATTAGAAATCTTTGTTTGGCGTCTACCGCAAGTACTGCTGAATTATTATTATCCAATTCCTGATAACGATAAACAGAATGATGGTTTGCACTACATCCACTAATGAGTAAGCTAAATAATAAGGTCAAATGATAGAGATAAAACTTTTGTTTGAAAATAAGCATCTTTTTCACCTTTAAATATTGTTTTATATTTAGTAAAAATAAATATTAATAAACTACATAGTATATGAATAATAGCTTATGATTTTATATGAAATTTTTAAAGTTAAAATTTATTATAAAAAATTTAGTGTATTTGTTTTTAAAATTCTTTTTCGAAATGAAATCTAGATCATTTGCTAATTTTATATGGTTAATGTTCGAAAGTGATCAAGAGAAGCTATTATGGCGTGCAGTACCATAGAACTATACTAAATCCAGCAGCGCATCGCACGCCTCTTTGATACGGATAAACATCTCCTGAGAACCTCCGGCGTCGGGATGGGCTTTTTTGGCTGCTTTGCGGTAGGCGGCTTTGATCTGGGAAAGCTCCAGTAGTCCGTGTACCGGAAGGTCCAAGAGCATACGGTACTCTTTTTGGCTGCATTGCATGGCGTTTATCTTGCGCCGGTTGTGCCGTTCGAGTTCATCACAGAACTCTTTTTGAGCTTTGCGGCGTTTGTTCAGAGCCTCTTCTCTCAGCGCTTCACGGTCGGTTTGCCATCGTTGTTTGGACATGACGGCGCACGCGGCAAAACGGATGAGCCCGTCGGTGATGAGTTCATCCAGAGAAAACGGTCCTACCATGTCATAAGGGGCGTCCAGCCATGCGACGCTCTCAGTGGTGTCGATACGACCGATAGTGACAAAATCACGGATACCCAAAGAAGCGTTCCAAATGATCCACTCTTCATATTCGATCTCTTGCATGCTCTTTCTCCTGAGGTGGGATAAAAAGGTTTTTATACATAATGCAAAATATGTGCTATCACGGTGGAACGGTAAATGAATATCGGATGCTAAAAGGTTCTCTATGGTACAAAACAGCACGCCCCCGAAGGTCATACTGCTCAAAGGCAACGGAGGGATCACGATCAACAACGAGATGATGGAACTGCTCACCATCACCCTCGCGCACGGATGTATCGGTCTGCCGCTGAAAGCGTTGTACGCCGAAAATGTCTACATTGTCAAAGAGAGAGAAACGTTCTGGGAGATACACAAACAGATCAAAGAGAAACCGTGCTGTTTCGTCCACGCTATCGACGGACTGGATGAAGAGGATATGAAGAGAATCAAAGCGCATAGCGTTACGTTTGTGTAGACGCTAAGTATTCTCTGAGAGTATTCCCGCTCAAAAGAGAGGGAAGAAGAGGGATTATTTGGTCGGAGGCAGTTTAGGAAGCTCGTTGGAGAGGAGATCGAGATTCGGAAGCATGACGATCTCGATACGGCGGTTAAGCGCTTTTCCCTCTGTGGTGTTGTTATCGGTGCGGGGCTGGAACTCTCCGTAGCCGGCTGCCGAAATGTTCGCAGGCTGTACCCCCTCATCGATCATCAGATGCACAACCCTCAGTGCACGTCCGGATGAGAGTTCCCAGTTACTGGCGAAGTGCTTGTTATGGATCGGAACGGTATCGGTGTGCCCCTCGATTTGGAAACGGCGCTCAGGGAGCTCTTTGAGGATATCGGCGATCTCTTTGAGTGTCTCCGTACCTCCGGTACTTAGGGCAGTGCGTCCCGTCGGAAAGAGGATGTTTTCGGGCAGATTGATGACGAGGCGGCCTCTTTCGATCGATACCGTCAGTTTTCCCGCATCGATCATCTTTTGCAGTTTGCCGACAAAATGAGAATAGATTTCGTTGCGTTTTTGGGTCTCCGCTTCGATCTGGCGAAGGGTTTTGAGCTGCTTTTCGGTGAGATTAAGCAAGGATTGCTTTTCGCCCAGTTCCATGCGGGTTGCGCTCAAAGACGCCTGAAGTTTTTGGTATTCCACTTCAAGCTCTTTTTTTTTCATCTTCAGGTCATTGATCTCTTTGTTGTAACGCTCGATCTCTTCTTGGTTACGTTTGATCTGGAGTTTTTGTTCGTTAACGGTTCTTTGTGCCGAAGCTAAAGCACTCCGTGTATTGTCGAGTTCTTGTAATGTCGCCTCATGCGTCTTTGAACTGACGCATCCGGTACCGAGCAACATTACGCCACATAGGATGGATACGGTTGCGAATCTCATGATCTTCTCCTTTTGATGGGGTAGAGGGTCATTATAGCTTAGATTCAAAAACACTTGAAATTTCTTCTCAGGTGTTTTTTTTGCCGAAATAAACAAAATGGTTTTTATTCCGCCTGCGTTTCGATGATTGTGTTCTCGCTGCGGTTGCGCCCGTTTTGTTTGGCGGCATAGAGCGCTTCGTCTGCCTGCTTGAGCTGGATTTCGAAAGAGACACCGTCGTGGGGAGCGGTCGCGACACCGAGGCTGATAGTCACGACGTCGGCACACTTGGACGCTTCGTTATTGATCTGCAAAGCTTCGATTTTGGTACGCAGCAGCTCGGCAACTTTGGCAGCCCCTTCCGGCGTGGTATTGGGGAGCATGATAACGAATTCTTCCCCGCCGTAGCGGGCGATACAGTCAGGCGGACGTCGTAACTGCTGTTTCATCGTTTCGGCCACTGTTTTTAGGGTGACGTCACCTTCTATGTGGCCGTAGCGGTCGTTAAAGCCTTTGAAATAGTCGATATCGACCATGATCAGAGCGATAGGGGTATGGTCGCGTTCGGCGCGCTGAAACTCCTCTTTAGCCCGTTTCATGAAGAATCGGCGATTCGGGATTTCTGTCAGGGGATCGATGATACTCTGCTCTTCGAGCATTCGGTAGGCTTTGGCGAGGCGGCGTCCGAAGAATTGAATAAAAATGAGTCCCGTTACGGTGACTGCCAGATAGCCGGCGATGCGCGGCCAGAGGGAAGCGTAGCGGTTGTAGGGGAGGGTGATGCTGATACCGCCACGGACGTCTCCGACACGGTATCCCTGCTCTGCATGACACTGCAGGCAGCTTTTTTGCATGATCAGAGGTGCCATATAGAGGTAGTGCCCGTCGGTAAAGGTGCCCACTTCATCGACTCCCGTTTCAAACGTTTTTAGGGCTGTGCGTTCCCATGGTGTCGGTGCGTTTGCCGGCCGGATGGGATTGAGGCTTGTAATATGGATCTGAGCACCGTTGTACTGTGCGGCCAGCTCAGATATCTGACGGGTCATGTATGCGGGATTTATTTTGGTGAGGACTTTGCCGTTGTTGAGAGGAATATCCCGCTCAGGGTCCTTACTGAGATAGGGATTGGGCGGCGTTTCGTGATTGGCGTAGACATAAACACCGCCGTGGCAGGCGTTCCACTCACGGGTGAGGACAATCTGGTCGAAGAAAGCACGGCTCACTTTTAGGATGTTTTGATCTTCGTTCTGGCGGCTGTTGTAATATCCCCATCCGAAGGAACAGAGTACGATGATAATCCAGCCGAGGCTTAAGTAAACGATCTGACGATACATGCGTTTTTCCCCTCATCAAATGAAATCTTATTAAAAATCAGATACTTGCACGGCTTTTAGTATATAAAGGTATCTTTATCTATTGTATAGCAAGTATTTTTATGAGTACATAAAAAGAGTTTTAGAGGTTAGTTCCGTTTATACCTTTTTGTCAGCTTGCAAAAATCGTAAAAATCACTCAGCATCAAATACTTAAATTCGACATCTTCGAATTGTTTTCTCATGACCGGTTCGCCTTGGAGGTAGTATTTCACGTCTTTTTGAAACTCTTTGGGATACTCCAGTTTTTCGGCTTGCAACGATGCGAAACACTCCAGAAAATCGATAAAGAGAGTACTTACGGTCTCGTCTTGTTCGGGTGAACGGTGTGCGAGAAAATCGGCAATGGTTTCAAACCTTTCGCATATGCGTATCAAACATGGATTCAAGTATTCTCCCTAGGTGCGGTTGTTTGAATATATATACAATAAGTATTCTAATGAGAGTTAGTATGTCCTTTTCTTTTTAGAAAAGAAACCTACATAGTCTATCTTTTCCTACTTTTCGGCTAAACAGAAAAGTACAGAGGAAATTGAGCCTGCATTCCCACTCAGGAGAGTGGGAACGAGGGAAGAGGAGATATTATTTTTTGTAGGGTTTGACTTTGATGTCATTCCAAATTTTGCACTGACAGGCGAGGCGGTATTTGCACATGACGTCTTTTTCGGTCAGTTCATCGGCTTCGGCCTGGGTAATCACACCCAAAGCGATTAATTTATCAAGTTCCTTGTCGGTCATATGAAATGCACTTTTTTCGCCGATCTCTTCGACCTCTACGACACAACTTCCGCATTCGCCGTCTTCACAGTCAAAGGGGATTTGTACATTGTGGTTTTTGGCAATAGCAAGCAGGACATCCGCCGGTGACGCTCTGAATCCTCGTTCTCTTCCGTGCCCCGGGAACTCTTCTGAAAAAATAACCTGATACATTTCTAACTCCTTACAATACACAAATTTCACTTACTACGATAGTACGATCCCTGTTTTGTGTCAAGCGAAGTTCACTGTGCTTGTTGTCTAATTATTAGGCAAATAGAGTCACTTTATTACGCTTGTTGAGAGAAGAGGATTAAAAAGTAGCCTGTCCCCATTTTCACGAATCGGATAATTTGGCTTTATATTTCTCTATGGTTCTTGAGAGACCGCAGGAGTTGTCAAAGGGACATTTTGTTTTCTCCAGCTTGGGAGTGTTAGCATCAGTATGCGTTCTTAACGACGACGTTGGGAACGAGGGAAAAAATATTAACAAAAATAAAAGATTCTGTAATTATAATGGGTATTAGTTATTAAATAAAATTAGTTTCACTCTTTGAAACTAAAAAAGGCTTTATCATGAATACGTTGGAATGGTTTAGTCACTTGGAGGTCATTAACGGCAGACAAGAGGTGGCAAAGATGTTTGCCATCGGTGCTTGGAAGATTGATTTCCATGAAAATACACCGACATTTGTCTGTTATTCGGAACGTGAATGTAAAACGTGTCCTAATTGCACAAAAGAACGTTGTTTGTGCTCAATAGAGAATACAAAGAAAATCAGTCACTTTTTATATCATGAACAGATGTTTATCTATTGTTCGGAGTACATGGAATTTTGTTAATTGCAGAGAGCCGATGGGCGTGCAAAGTTTTTATTATGTCCTTTTCTTTTTCATAAGAAAAGAACGAAAAGAAAATTGCCCTCCCACCAGAACGCCGGCGGTACGCTTTTGCCCTTCGGCAAGCGACCTTGCTCTAGGTGTGGTGTGAGGGCAATTATTTTATAAAACTCCCGTGATCCAATACCAAGAGCCGTTTCGGAGGCAGAAGTGCCGAGAGGAACGAGCGTTTTGGATCGCGGTATGCTCTTTTGCTACTTTTCGGCTAAACAGAAAAGTAGGGAGCTGTTTTGAAATGTGGGGTGAGGGAAGGGGAATTAGCATTTAACGCCTGAGCTGTATTTTATGTCAGTTTTTCAGATGTTAAACATCTGTTTTTTGTTCAAGCTCTTCGATTCTTTCTATCCATTGATATGTACTATAGAAGCTGTAAAGACTAAACACGATTAGTATAAAAATTGATACAGTAAGTATAAAATTGGATGATATGCTAACTATTGGATCATTTGAAGAATAGTCAATCAAAAATTTAACTGCAAGACCAATGGCAGTAAAGTAGGTACCAGATGCAAAAACTCTTTTATTAGCGATAATTTCTTTAATTGCATTAATGCTCGACGTCTCAGACGGTTTTTTTTTATATTTTTTATGATAATCATAAAAAAATTTGAATATGAATACTACTGTTGAAATTCCTAAAATTAGAACAAATGACAAATAAGTATTATACATTGAAAGTCCTTCTGCCAATTGAGAAAATTATTATAGCTGGATTTACCCGCAGGGGGCATAATGCCCGCCTTGGCAGGAATGACGGGGATTAGAGCGCTTTCGCCATAATACGGTTAAGACGTGCGATAAACCCTGCGGTATCTGCAAGCGTTTCACCCTCATACAGTTTCGCCTGATCGAGAAGTACATGCGCCGCATCGTCAATGAGGTTCATATCTGCGCTATCGCTCAGTTTTTTGATCAATTCATGGTTCGGATTGATTTGCAGGATCGGTTTCGGAGCCGGGAAATCCCCGCCCATGTTTCCGAACTGTTTCATCATCTGCGCCATCATGTACCCTTGGTCCTCTTTATCGACTTTCAGACATACGGCTGACTCGGTGAGATCAAACGTCGTTTCGACTTTCGATACGTTCTCACCCAGAGCGTTTTGGAGCTGTCCGACGAAGCCCTCGAGACTTTTCGCTTTCTCTTCGTGCTCTTTTTTCTCCTCTTCGGACTCTTCGAGTTTCGCATCGGTGACGTTGACGAATTTATACTCGTTGTACTCGGTTACCATCGGGAATACAATCGTGTCGATCTCTTCGTTGAGTACGAGTACATCGATCCCTTTGGCTTTGAAACGCTCTAGGGCAGGAGAGTTTTTGAGCATTTGGAGGCTCATTTTCGCCGTGATGTAATAGATCTCTTTTTTCTCGGCGTCTACACCCTCGATGAATTTGCCGAACATCACCGGCTCATCAGATTTCAAAGTGTTGAGTTTGAGAAGCTCCAAGATTTTTTCGCGGTTTCCGAAATCGCTGTAAAGTCCCTCTTTGAGGACGTTTCCGAACTCTTTATAGAACGCGTCGTATTTTTCCGCATCGTTTTCGGCAAGTTTAGAGAGTTCGCCCAATACTTTTTTGACCGATGCGTTTTTGATCTTCGCCATAACGCGGTTGCTTTGCAAGATTTCGCGGCTGACGTTCAATGGTAGGTCGGCAGAGTCGATTACCCCGCGAAGGAAGCGCAGGTATGTCGGCATAAGCTCTTTTTCATCGTCGGTGATGAATACGCGGTTGATGTAGAGTTTGATACCGCTTTGGTAGTCGACGCGGTACAAATCCATCGGCGCTTTTGAGGGCACATAAAAGAGGGTGGTGTACTCTAACGCCCCCTCAGCCTTGTTGTGCATCCATACAAGCGGCTCGGAAGAGTCGTGCGCGATGCTCGAATAGAAATCTTTGTACTCTTCGTCAGAGATATCGCTTTTGCTGATCGTCCAAAGGGCGTTAGCTTTGTTGATTTGGGCGTTGACGATTTCGTTATGCCCTTTTTCCTCACCCTCGGCAGGTGCTACCCACTCCTCTTTGTCCATGAAGATCGGGAAGGGGATATGGTTGGAGTATTTTTTAACGATAGAGTCGATACGGTGAGTCTCTAAAAACTCTGCTTCGTCGTCTTTGAGGTGCATGATAATCGTCGTACCGTGGCTGTCACGTTCTGCCGGTTCGATATCGTATTCGCTTCCCGCCATTGATGACCATTTGTACGCCTGCTCTTCACCCGCTTTGCGGCTGATAACTTCGACTTTGTCGGCTACCATGAACGACGCGTAGAAACCGACCCCGAACTGACCGATGAGTTTGGAATCTTTTTTCTGATCGCCTGAGAGTTTTTCCAAGAACGCTTTGGTTCCCGATTTCGCGATGGTTCCGAGGTTTTCGACGAGATCGGATTCGTTCATCCCGATACCGGTGTCGGAGATGCTGAGGGTTTTTGCCTCTTTGTTGATGACGATGTCGATGCGCGGAGCGAAGTTGACCCCTTTGAAGGCGTCGTCGGTGAGGACGAGCATGTTTAGTTTATCAAGTGCGTCGGAGCTGTTGGAAACCAACTCGCGGACGAAAATCTCTTTGTTCGAGTACAAAGAGTGGATCATGAGATGCAAGATTTGTGAGACTTCAGTCTGGAACTGATGTTTTGCCATGTGACTATCCTTTTAATTTGTTTTTATACGCCGACGGAGCAAAGCCCCGCTCGGCTACGCTAACACTGGGTTTACTTCGGCAGTAAGCCCAAATACATAAGCGATTTCAAGGTGTGATTGTAACAAAATAGTTTTAATAATGCAAGAAGTATCAACTAAGTTTAGTGTATTTGACTAAAGTGTATATTCTTTTCTTTTTCATAAGAAAAGAATCAAAAAAAGATTCTGTACTTTTCTGTTTAGCCGAAAAGTACCAAAAGAGCATACCGCAATCCAAAAACGCTTCGCTCCTCCCGGCACGTCTGCCTCCGGAGCGGCTCTAGGTAATGGATTGCGGGATTATTTTATTGTTGTCCGCAGAGCATCCATGAAAGCGGCGCGCGAAGCAGAAGTGCGAGAGTCGCGCCAGCGATTTGCTCGAAGGACGCTTTTCTTTTCGTAGTTTTCTTTTTAAAAAGAAAAGTACAAAGAAGATCAGTACTTTATGTGTGTTAAGTATAAACCGTTATGCGGCGCGATATCGGTCGTATGGCGCTTGACGCAGTTTAGCTGCTCGATCAGTTGTTCTTTCGTCGCTTTCCCCGCCGAGATGCGGAGCAAAAAACCGACCATCAGGCGGATTTGGGAACGCAAAAATCCGTTCCCCTCGAAAACGATGATAAAGTGCCCTTTGTACGAGTAGGCATAGGCACGGTAGATGATGCGGGTATGGTGTTCCAAATCATTGCCGCTTTTTTTAAAAAACTCGAAATCATGGGTTCCGACGAAGCAGCCTATCGCGTCACGAATCGCGTCACGCTCAAGGCTCGGGACGAACGTGATAAAGTTATCTTCGAACGGATTGCCAAGACCCTCTTTGATGACGTATCGGTAGACCCGGCGTTTGGCACTGTAGCGGGCATGAAAGTCGTCATCCACAAACTCGATCCGCTGTATCCGCATGGAGGGGGGAAGTTGAACGTTGAGCATTTCTCTCAATCGGTGCAGATCGGTCCAAAAATCGGGGAGATCGACATGGATCACCTGTCTCGTGGCGTGAACGCCGCGATCGGTGCGTCCGGAGGCTTTTGGGGTGGCGGTGATTTTAAGCCGATGCAATACGGTGATGAGATGCCCCATCACGGTGTTATCGGTATTGGGCTGCTGTTGAGACCCCATAAACGCCGAGCCGTTGTAGCTCAGTGTTATTTTAACACGGCTCAAAAACGGCTCCCTACCAGACGTTTATAAAAACTGTAGGTGATGATCAGCCATACCAAGGTGACGACCCATATCGTGTGAAATCCGAGCCATTGCTGGGTGATGATGGCGGCCGCATAAAAACCGACGATTGAGAGAAAAAGCCACAGGTATATCCACCGTTTTTGGTGGCGGGCGTGGACGATCCCCAGTGCGATCATCAAGAAGACGGAGATAAGGGGGAAGAGGCTGAGCAGAGTATTGGTAATAAAGCGTTGTGTTTTTCGTTCACGCAGTTCGTTATTGGTCCAATAATCGAGGGTATTGTGGTAGACCATCGGATCGGTCGAGAGTTTGTCGTTGATATAACCGGTTTTAAACAGCATGGTTCGAAGGAGAATATTGTCATAGCTGTAGCTTACGCCGTTGTCCAATCGAAGCTGCAAGACCCCGCTTTTGTTGATCAGTTCAGCACGGTCGGCTTTGATGAGGATTTCGTCTTTCATCGATTTGTTAAAAAGGATAACATCCCCGAAAACACGCGATTGAGGATCGGTTTTGTTGATAAAGAGCATCCAGTCGCCGAAATGGTGTCCGAATTCCGAAGCACTCAGATTGAATTTGGCCTCAGCCCTTTTTTTCTCCAAAAAATTGGCGGAGATGATCTTGATGTAAGGGGTGACGACGACAAAATTGACAAACAGCAAAAGCGAAAGTAGCAGTGCAGGGACGGCTAATATCCGTGCCACAAAGAGGGGGGATATCCCCAGTGAGAAGACAACCACCATCTCGTTGTCGTTGGAGAGGCGGTACAGTGCCAGCGCG